>OKVW01000184.1_pt1 | contig 41843 bp, 29 predicted proteins | sample 1606991 | NCBI WGS metagenome assembly OKVW01 (sample SAMN03281021, study PRJEB24777) | human gut metagenome | isolation source: fecal sample PR177 from 1 month old male Malay infant, vaginal delivered... | reverse complement strand
TCAGCCGGGAATGCGGCGGTTGTGCTTCTCTTCCCATTCCAGGCGTTCTCCGGTCGGTTGCAGAATGATAATCAGGCGGTTAAACAAGTAGATGTCAGTGTATAGCGCAAAGAATCGGCTCATCATCTCGCCAAATAAGCAGATGTCGCCGCGTCCGGCAAAGCCATTGCTGTCCAGCGTGACTTCAATCTGCACGCCACGGACCAGGTAGCCCTGTTCAAAGCGCTCCGTTTCACTGTGCTTCACCTCGAGGATGGCTTCCAGGCGGCGACGGTTCATCTCGCTGTCGGTCCATTCATACAGCGCCAGGGTACCGCGCAGCACGTCGGCATTATCCATCATCGACAGAAATCCGCTGCCAAGGTGACTCAGTACGCGCCAGTGAAAACGGTCCTGCGCAGGTGGGTAACAAGGCAGCGTCGGCGCACACAGGTTGCGCACGGCAATGCTGACCGAAGTGGTTTTCATCACCGTATCAAGCACGGTGCTTTGCAGCGCACGTCGTGGAAGTTGACCATTGGTGCCAGTTAGCGTCAGCGACAGGCTTTCGTCTTCCGGGACGGTATGATTATCAAATGCTTCGCCGCCAAGGATGAGCCAGGTGTTATGCAGGCCGGACGGACCGCGGCGCACGCGGGTGTGGTAGTAATATTCCGGTGCTTCATGACGCATCATTCCTCCCTTATGACGGAAGCTCGAAAACGGCACGTAGGTATGCTGGCTCGATGACATCACCGAATCCACGGTATAGATCTCGGTATGGCCATCCTGCACGCGCATCGGGCGCAGCATGTATTCGGTTTGCAGAGAATTGAGCGTCAGCGGATCGGATTCCAGCGGGAACAGGTTAATGACCGGCACACAATTCAGGCGCAGGTGCTTTTCGGTAAAGCTGAAGTCATGCTCCCAGCGTTCCGCCAGCACCACGTCGATTTCAAACCACGGGATCTCAGCCGGAAAGACCACGCTCTCCAGCCCGCGCAGCCCCGTAAACATGAATTTCTCGCGAAAGGTGAAGTACTCCAGCAGCAACTGGTAACCGCTGAAACTGCTGTCCCCCTTCGGCCACAGCCTGTCATCATCACCAAACCCCAGTGCGGTGAAATACCCGTCCATCGGCCTTCTGTCCATGTCGCCCGGCATGCGCAGCCACAGACGCGCAGTATTCATGGTAAAAGCTTCATGCATAGCGCAGGCCAGCGGTGCGTCAGCGTTGAAATAGAACGGGATCTGGCTGAGATCGACACGGCTCCAGTCAGCAAGATGGCTACAACTGAAGCGCAGGCTGATGACAGAGCGCCCGTCAGGATCAGTCGACAGGCGGGCATGCTCCAACGCCAGTGGCTGAAGGGTTATCTCTTTAGTTGTGGTGTAGCGACAACGCGTGCCTTTTTCACCGATCGGCCGCGAATTGACCTCGAAACCTCTGGCAATACGCATCGGTTCTTTCATCTCACGCCAGACAGGAGTGAACTCCACCACCGACATCGAGGGAATAGTGCGCAGGTAATGCGGCCATAGCAGACTGACCAGCCCTTCAGTCAGTTCAGGCAGGTCGTCATCAAGCTTCTCACGCAGGCGGCCCATCAGAAAGGCAAAGCCCTCGAACAGTCGCTCCACGTACGGGTCGCGCGCGCCCGCTTTATCGAGATTGAGCATTGCCGCCTGTTCAGGGTGAGCGCGGGCAAATTCTTCGCCGGCTTCCAGCAGGTAGCGCATTTCAGCGTCGTAATAACGCAGGGTTAAGTCGTCCATAAGAACCTGAATATGTGTGTTTTAAAGGTATGTCAGTCGCTTTACCCGCAAAGTACCGCACAGCCTGCCGGGTCAAGGGCAATCAGGCCCGCCAGAAGCTGGTCCATCTCTGGCTGAAGCCGTGACTTATCGGTTTCACTGCGGGCGGCTTTCATACGCAGCAGCCTGAGGCGGCGCGATTTCACTTCAAACAACAGCGCTGGCGTCCACTGAGTGAGGGTGATGGCCTGTGCTGCAGCGTCAAGCTCACCCAGCAGATGCAGCGCCAGTTCATTCTTACCCTTCTGCTCAGCCACACGTGCCATCAGCAGACGCACCAACCATTTGTCTTTTGTGGTGTCGGTGCCCGGGCGCGTTTGCAGCCAGTGGAGTGTGGCATCCAGACCATCCGTGTCAGCTTTCTCCAGTGCTTCCGGTTCAAGGGCCAGAATATCGTTGCCAGTTTCACTCAAGGCACTGACAGACTCATCCCGCCAGTTGGACATCTCGTCGAGCACGCTCTGGTTTATCCAGTTCAGCGTGACCTCATCAGCAAAGGGTGTGCCGTCATTGAAGGCCAGCGTTTCAAGTCCAGGAAGGCGCCGCAGCAGCCCTTTCAGGTCAGCGGTAATGATATCGGCCAGCACATCCTGGCCTGATTTAATCAGGGCCTGATGGATGTACCACTGCAAATCCAGCCAGAGATGATTGGCGCCACGCGAGAAAGTGCTGTCCGCTTGTTCCAGTATCTCCAGCCAGCTCTGTTGCAAATACAGCCGTTTAAGCATTGCACGCTGGTCAGCCCGCGGCGGTTCGATGCGCGTTTTCCCTTCGGCATCCGGTGCCGGGATTGCTCTTAGCGTGTCGTGACGCAGACTTTTCATCAGCCGGTGTGCGGCAAGCCAGCCATCAGGTTGCTCACGCAAATATCCCGTCAGGGTTCGGGCCTGAGCCAGCAAATCCTGACCGGATGTGATGCGGCTCAGCACTGGCGCATCCTGTTCTGACGTATGAGATGCCGACTGCGGGCGTGTCTGACTGCTGGCGTTCTGGGGCATTACCGCATCCACGCCACCGGCTTTCATCAGGCGGGCTCCCAGCGCGCTGTACAGGGCACTCAGATCTGGACGTGACGCTTCCGACTCAGTTTCAAGACTGTCTCGGATGAGCAGCAACGCACCGGTCGTACGCTGGGCATCGTCGCGTACCACTTCTGGCCAGAGTAACAGGCTGTCAAGTAGACGAGAGCCTGCGAGCCACTCCAGCGCCGGTTTACGGCTTCGCTCGCGCTGAGGATGGAGCTGTGTTCCATACTGGGTTAGTAATCCCGCCAGTAACTCAAGCCCTTCAGCAAACCCGGTTTCACCGTCCTGGTGCAAGCGCGCCCAACAATAGTAAGCAGCAACCCGGACATCTTTGGCCTCTGTGGTCAGCACCTTTTCAGCCAGCTGGCAAATCAGCCCGGTATCAATGCCGGAAAGTTTATTGACCTCCTCCCGGATACGCTGGAAATCATCGTCATAACCCGGGTCTTCTCCTGTAGGATTGATCTCACTGATAGGGGTAAGCCAGCTCTGCCAGCTTTCCATACGTGACTGCGCCTGCTGTCGCAGCAAGGTTTCATCCGCCTGGCAGGCAACAACCAGATTCTGCAAAGCGTCCATTATTCGACTCCGTCCATGTCACTGTTTTCTGTGTTGGTCATCAGCGCCTGCGCCATAGCCGCGCTGTCGACGCTGAATATTTGATCTGGCAGCGTAAAACCCCGGAGTGCCAGTAACGCCAGCGGCCCACTGCCCAGTTGTGAACGCAGTACCCACTGTAGGGTACGACCATCCGGGGTGGTAAAACTCATCATCCACTGACTGCGGTCAAGCTGCTCTCTCTTACTTTCATCCAGCCAGCGAATAAAGCCCCAGGTTCCGCTGTAATCACCAAACAGACGTGCACCCGCATTGACGGTGGTCCATGTCAGCATGGTTCCGGGCTTGTAGGTGTCACCAGGCCAGCGGAAGCTCTGCCAGTCTGCCATCTGGTTGAAGTAGTGCAGCTTTTGTCCATCAATAGTCAGTTGCGTTTCTACCACCTGCGGTACCGGACGCGCCTGTAGCTCAAAGCTGATGCCCTGACTGCCGTCGGTAAATAAGATATCCGATAGCTGGCTGAGCTGATTAATCGCCCGCAGGAAGGCTGGATTAAAGCTCAGCCCCTGGCTATTAACCTTATCTGGCACCCACTGGCTGCCCTCCTTATGCAGCACACCGCCGAGTTCCGCGGTCAGGAAGCGCTCAATGCGTCCGCTGTCCTTACGCACAAACTCAGCCAGCATTGGCAGAGAGGAATCACTCTTGCTGATCGCGAATGGGAAACGTCCGTCAAATGCCGTATGCCAGTTCGCCACCACGGAGCGACTCCATTTGTCATTCAGGCTCGCTGCCGATGGCTGAAGCACAGTTTCCCAGGCCTGGGTCAGTGGCTGCACAAACATGGTGCTGCCAAAACCACTCCACTCTTCGCCCAGGCTTGCAGCAATCAGGCTGCCGTACTGCTGGGTGTCGGTCAGATCCACGCTTTTACCCTGGAACACGGTCTGCGCCAGGCTCTGCATCATTTCCTGAGGGTCAGAGGCGCTGGCGACCTGTTGCAGACGCAGACGCACACGGGTGATACGGGTAAGATACGTTTGCAGGCTCAGTGAGTTGTCAGCCGACATAACGTTGCTGCCTTTGTTTTTACCCATAAGTGCCAGCAACGGTCCAAAGGTTTCATCCAGTGGGCCCTGCGGGCCTGAGGCTGACTGGTCAATTACCGGTTTGTCCTTCCCGCCTACCAGGTCTTTAGCCGATTTGATGATGGAATCCGACAGGTCTTCACTCTTCTGGCCGGTCTGCCCCTGCCAGGCGAGGGTGTTCATCAGGGCAATCAGCGGTGACTGGCGAACATCACTCATCAGCGTCAGCTGGTCGGTGACGTCTGCAATATTGTTTGCCGGATTAAGTTGCAGGCTGTTGAGGAAGCTCAGCCAGCTACCGGCAAAGTCGGTGAAGTAGCGTTCCGTCAGACGTGCTTTCAGTGCTTCCGGCGACAGGTCTGAGGAGACGGCTTTCCGGCTGTCGCTCAGCACCCAGTCAATTTCATCGCGGCGGGAGTTTGCCGCTTTCTCAATGGCCTGCTGAATACCACCCTCCCAGGCCTGACGGGTGAACATGCCCGGCACCACCTCATCGGTGGTAAACAGGCGACGGGCATCGGTACCGCCGGTCATGTCCTCCAGAGACACATCGGCGAAGTTACGACGCACGGATTTGAGCATGTTCTCGTACAGCGTACTTTCCGCGTTGCGCCGTCCAATTTGCTGCAACAGCACCTGGCGGCTCTGGCTGACCAGTTGCGCATCCGGTGTGGTTTTCCACTGTGGCTGCGCTGGCAGTTCGTTGATGTAGAAAGCCCACAAATCCGGTGACAGGCTTTGCCACAGGCCAGCTGAGATGCCTAAACGCGTCGGCTGCACGGTTTTCATGGTTTGCGCGTAGAATGCACCATCAGCTTTATCCGGACGGGACATCATCAGCCAGGCTTTCAGCTGGTCATAACCCGGTTTCGCCATCTGTGTCCGCTGGTCGCTGTTGGGTGCCGAATTGACCAGCGCAATGAGCTTCTGCTTAAGCGCTTCATTTGCCGGGTCACGTATCAGACGGTTGTTCGCCACCCCGTACCAGGGCAGCATTGCGTCAAGCAACTGCTGATCATGGTCCAGACCAAAGCGCTGATACCATGGCGCGCCGTCCTGAATATGGTGCAGCAGACGACCGGCATCATTACGCAGAGCATGCAGGGCCGTCAGTTGGTAATCCGATACAGAAGTGTGCTCCACCAGAGCATGAGCCTGCTGTGCAACAGAAACTATTTGTGACCGGTTGACCGCAAACGACAGCAGCGTCCCTACCCCCCAGAAACTGATGATGGCCATCAGTGCCCAGGCCAGCGCTCGTTCCCACGGCATACCGACACGACGGCCACGTACGCGGGTGCAGTCGTCGACAATACCCTGCCAGGTTGCTGGCAGAGTCAGGGCATGACGCTGTGATCCATAATTCTCAGCGTCGGCTGTTCCCGCTGACATTCCGGCAGGTTTCTTCTCCGACAGGCTGAACATCAGACCACGTAGCGGGACGCGCTGCTGAGAAACAAAGAGCCATGGCTGCAACTGCTGAGTCCAGCGGGCAATAGCACCGTCGTTCAGGTGCTGGCTCAGGCGCAGCAGGAAGTCGTGGCTGCTGTTTTCCGCGACCTGACTCATCCCCTGCGCCCGCAGGGCCGGCAGCATCAGTTCCAGCTGGCGGATTACATCGTCTTCTTTTGCGCGTGGTGGAAAGCTTGCACCTACCGCCTGCTCAGGACGCGTACCCTGCGACCAGTGACTGCTGCACAGTTGCCACAGCCAGACCGGAGCGGAATAACGCAGCAGTTCGCTGATTTTTTCCAGGCCGCGTAAATCGCTGTCGCTGATATGTGGGGTCAGCTTAAGCGACTCGGGCAGTAAACGGATAATCCCGTCCAGCGGGCGCCCGCGGCGTAGTTTACGCAGCGCTGTGTATTTTTCGCGGTCAGGCTCCGATGCCAGGCTGCCGCCGTAAATCAGCACGGTGCGGTTGCCTTCAAGCCACTGCTGCTTTTGCAGGCCGGGTAGCAGTTGCTCAATCGCGGCTTCATCGCCGGTGATCAGCAGCAGGCGGATCTTGTTTTGCCAGAAGAAGCTATAGCGTCGGCATAAATGAGCTTTTACAGGATCCTTTTTACTGGACTTTTTATAGTTATTAAGAACATTAGCTGTGACGGACTTCCCTCCCGCGATATGCTGAAAGCGATACTCTTTTTGATGGAACCATACACCGAAGTTCATCAACATCAGGAACACAGAAATTAAAAACATGCATAAGAACCAAAGGCTCACTTTTTCTTTTGAGGATACCCATCCAAAGATATCCCCATAGTAGTAACATCCTATAAAAGTCAGTACACCAAAAATAATGAGACAGGATACAAGGCCAATCACTCTCCATTTTGCCGAGGTGTTCAATTTAATGCTCCTTGCTATTATCAAAGGGCTTAATGACATTTAAAAGGTATTCATCACCAACGCCAGTGACCATTAAAACCGACTCATTGTTTTTTTCTGATATGAAAAGTGCCAGAGCAAACACCAACCAAAAATGGTGCTCATTTAAATTACCCAGCATCAAATTTAAATACATTCTCTCACACTCCCATTCAACATTCATAGATAAAGATGAGAGTCTTAATATCCCCGAAACTTCTGAAACTTCCTCTGCACTCATATTGCTAAAAAGTACTCTTGTCGTTTTAAGGACATCTGACTGGTAAGTCATCATGTGGATGACCTCTTGTTTGGTGAGATTTTTGTTGCATACCATTGGTCGCAAGGCTATACCGTTATTGGCTTTTTCAGGTGGTTGCTCTTGATGAGTCACCAGCAATATTGAAGCGAACTCTGTTGAGTTAGGAGGGTATTTTTCAAAACTTTCAATGTTTGCAGATATTATTATTGACACCCGATTTTTTGAGATGTTGGATAATGTATCAAATTCCTGCCCTAATGCTTTACTCCAACAGTAATAATTACGCAAGCAATTTTCATCAAACCCGATCGCAGCCCAGCACTCTTTAAATATTGAGAAAGTAATATAATTACTATCATAGGTAAATATAACATCAAATATACATGATTCACTCAACCGTAACAGCCTTGTTCTGACAGACGCCAACAGTTCGTAAATCAGTTGTTCTTCAGTATATAAATCATCGTTATGGCCCCGTAGTTTCAATCGCTGGTTATTATATATTTCAACCGAATGAGACATTGCCATATCGGTTTGCGATATTACAGAAGGGAGAAACGCTTTATAAGCGGAAACATAAAATTTTTGACTTGCCCATTCAGTCCAGTCTTTCCTGACCAATGCTGCTTCGCGCTCTCTTGCTTCGAATGCCGACAAACACAAACCATGGTAATAGGTTCTAACGGGAATTATGACAGAAAAAGCTAGGGGCACCGAAAAAACCAACAGGGTAAGTAATTTTAACAACTCATTATCTTCAGCAGGCAAAATAATTTTAGCCCCAACCCAACTAACCACCACAGTCAACAAAATACTTATGAAAGAAAAAAACCATTTACTCCATTTAATTCCAGGAATCTTATCGACTGGAGGGATTATTTGTACAGGCCAATTCATATCATTCTCCATCATTGTTAACAGCACATTTTCTTTAAGAGAAAAAACTTCTTAACATGCCATACTGTCAATTATGGATTTAATATCTGAGTATGACTGAAGATCTTTACTGCGATTACTAAATATGATCTTCTTAAATACCTCATCCTGATAAAATAGTCGCTGCGCGCTCAACACGTCAAGCCCAAAATCAATAAGATCCTTAGCGGATGTAGAGAAAGTTGAATAATAATAATCCAGCGCAGGACTCAATAATTTCATCACATCACGCTCACTAAATTTATGCGGCATTCTCATTTTCCGATATGCTCGCAAAATATTATTAACAACTGAAATCCGGCCCATTTCGAATGCATTTTGCTCTGTTAATCCAAGTGAGTAGTTTAATTTTTTTTTGCATTTACCATCACCATTCGCCACCTGAGCTATTCCGCCTCCATCAATATAAGACCATGTATTAATATTGCTTAATAGCTGTTGCTTTTGCCATTTATCCAGCGTATACATTAACAAACCAAATACTGATGGGTCGTAATAGCGAAGTAATATATTACCAACTGATTGAATCGACTGTACGGCGGACAAAGCGACCTGTTCAGCAAGCTGCTCCCCAGTTAAATCCGTCGAAATCCACGCACAGACGCTGCGCCCTTCCCCGGACTCAAGCTTTTCTATTTTCAACTCATTCAATGAATTGTAAATACTATTCTTAAACAATTGGCCATCTCTCTCGCTGGAGGCACTAAGAGGGAAAAGGTAAAGTGGTAAAGCCCCCTGAAGTTCATCCTGGCGGAATGTAACAGGGTAAGATTTATATTCTCTAAGAATACTGGGCAAAAAAAGTGATGAATGATACTGTTCTAAAGATGCATCTATCAGTAGAAAACATTTCCCATTTTTCCCAAAAGCAGCATTGGTAATTTCTTCATGTATATCGTTAAAAAATATACCATCCATAATCAACCCCACCAGAATAATATCAGAAACACATTTCAATTAATTTATATTTATGACTTTCATAAAACATCATTATCTTATTCATATTGAGCCGCCCCTCTCAGTAGCGATAGCAATTTTCTCCTGAATAGGTAAATTTCAAACTTGGGCATGCTGGTTTACCTTGATTCCTGCCGGGGGCAACCAAAATAACAATGTTTTTTTCTGTCTAGTAGTAAAACCAGCCTTCATCTGAATAAATGAATTTCCCACTGGGACAGGCTGGTTTGCTTTTATCACCCGGCTCATACCACTTCCCATTATCTTTTAGTTGCTGCTCATGTTTTTTTGTTATTTTATTGAGATTGATTGTTGCAACACGTCTCATCCCCAGCAACTGAAATATCTCCTCCGCCAGTTTGCAGCGTGTTGGCGCACAGGCTTTATATGCAAAGAATGCAATCAACCCCGAAATTACAGAAGACACCACAAAAGCCATTACCAGGAAAAGATAAAACCTCTCAAATAAAGAGACACCATTTGGATTTCCTTTTGAGAGAGAGATAAATACACATACAGAAACAAAAGCCACCATCAATATGGTGATTAGAATGAACATATTTTTAATGCGCCACAGCATATGCGCAATATGCCCCATATCACATTTCGGACATACTGACACTATCCGCTCTTCCGGTAACGCAATGGCATAGACCTCATAATGGTCATGCTGCCACTCAACAATCATGTCCACATCATCGCCAGTCTGAAGTCGGGTGACACCCACCCAGCCGCGAAACGGCTGGCCATTAATCATCCCCTGCACATATTCCGCCGAATCATTCGATGACTCGCTTTCAGCCATCATTACAGCCCCGACACCCGGGCTCCCTGCAACTATCGCTGCAGCGGCGGCAGCTCCGCGCTGGCCATCTGATATCTCCGGCAACATGCTGGTCCGGTAGGCAACTGCATCAAAATACTCCCGAAAATATTCGCTACGGAAAGACTGCAGTTTCCCTGATATTTTCTCCAGAGGACCATAAGGCGGCAATACCGGCGGCGGCGGAAGCTCACGTGTCCACGGCCTGCCGTTCATCACCTCAATCTCTCGCTTTGTACGCAGGTCTGCTAATTTTTCTGGCTCAACAAAACGGGAGCATATCTGCTGATTTTCAACTGAATTCATGAAATATCCTTTATCGCCCCTTCCAGGGCTTTATTCTGGTCTGTCAGACTGCGGTTGAAAGGTGCTGTACCGAACACGCATTTTCTACACCATATCTGAAGCTCATCGTCCGATATCCAGGTCACAACCACCTGTAACAAAGTTATCGCAACCATCACTTCCCAGGTCATCAGTACTGCAAGTATTCGGATCCCTAAAATTTCCCAAGCCAAAAAACCTGTAATTTTCCCAGCTACTTTTTTAGCTATCGGTTGACTAAACTGTTCCAGCAGAAGACCGACTGATTTTGTGACTGCCAGGACATCAACTGTTGTTTTAATAAGCAATACAGAGGAAAGTAAAAAACGATTGCTTTGCAACTCTTCGTAAGTACTTGCACCATCAGCAAACACCGAAATTAAAGACGCAGTTCCACCCGCTGCCGCCCCAACCCCCTTGACCCAGGCCACTGTAAGCTCACGCGCTTCCAGACCTTTTTCTATTGCCGGCAAAATAACCGACGTCCCCTGACTCACCATCGCCAGCCCGCTGGCCAGCAGGCTCGCCAGCGGCTTCTTTTCATCCCTTACCTGTCCGCACAGGTAGATAAAATCCATCGCATTCAGCACCAGCAACAGACTGTTTATTCCCGCCAGCCGGTATTCGGCCTTGCCCTTTTCTGATGCAAAGTGCTCTTCCAGCCTGCTGCTCATTCTCTGTTTAATCTCGGCGACTTCATTCCCGCTCGCCATAAAACGTCCACTGCGCCGTATACCTTCCAGCACCGTCTGACGTAACGCCGGGGCATCTTTCAGATACGCATTCACTAACGAGTGAACTTCTTCTGAAGGTATTCCCGCCCTTATCATAAATATCAGCCTGAACGCCGTGGTCGCCAGCTTCTCGCCTGCCTTATCCACCCGCAGAATGCGGCTTACCCTGTCTCCCACCGTGACGATAAACGCATCCGTGTTGAAGAGCTGTACTTCCAGTTTGCTGGCATTTTCCCTCAGCCCCTTCACGACACTGTTCATCGATTTCTGGTAATACCCCTCCAGCTTTTTCATATTGCTGACCTGCTGCATCAGGGCTGCCGTCATGGCGGTCGCCGTCAGAGGCGTCACGTCCTCGTCCTTTTTCCCTTTCACCGTCGCCAGATACGGCTCCAGCTCACTGATTAGCTGCGGGTTATTGGCCGCCACATGCCGCCACAGCAGATTCCCGCGATTTTTAGTGCTGTACTCATTCCACCAGCCGTCTATCTTTGCCGCCCCTGCCGGACAACTGTTGATCCCGTGCATGGCCATCCCCACCGCTGACTGGTAGAACAGCCCTGCCCGCTGTGCCTCGCAGTGGAAATCATCCAGCGTTGCCAGCAGTACCGGTGCACTGAGCCAGTTCACCACGCTGACGATACGCTTCTGGAAGATAGCGTTAACCGAATCAACCAGGTTCGTGTAGCATGTATCAAAGTTCGCCTGTCGGGTTGCGTTGAGCTTTTTCTGATAGGGTGCCCAGCTCCGGGCCCGGACTCCACTGAAATCCTGCGAGGGTTTAGGCAGATTTAACGCCAGCTCCTCATCGACCTGCGCCTGTATCGCGGCAACCCGTCGCTGGTGAGCAGCCAGCGGTTCGGGTGGACTCATCAGCACACTCTCCGGGTATGATGCCGTCACGTTCTGCGCATGCCAGTTTCTCACTAACCTGTCATCTGCCCTGATTTGTGCCAGCACATCAGGCTTACCCTGATACCTTTTCTCAAGCGCCTGCAGACGCGAATCCAGATATTCGTCTGTCAGCATGGGACCATCAGTTCTTCGTCTCCGCATTGCGTCCTCCCGAGATTCGGCATTGCTTTCCAGCAGCGTTCTGACGGCATCGAGATTTGTTTTGGTGGCGAACTCAAGCTCACGTTCCTGCAGAAACTGCGCCTGGCGCCCCAGCACATCCTGGCTCCATCCGTTAAGTTCATGAACAATCCCCACCGGATCCCAGAGTGGAAGCAGCAGCGGCGTCATCCCCTCACTTCGGTTTTCCATGGCCGTGACCGTCGCGTCTGCCATGCCACTGCGGTTTTTTGCCCACGGATACAGACTGGACTGCAGTTTCACCACATCATTATTAACCCGCCAGGGATCATCCACCGTCGGATCCCAGAGTGACGATGCCCGGCTGACGTTTACCACTTTCGCATCATCCGGACCAGGAAGCAGACCAGAAACAGAAGGAACCTGATAGTCCAGTACCTGATTCAGGCTTGCCCCGGTAACGTCGGTCCCTGTTTTTGTGCGCTGAGATCCCGCCACCGAAGGCATCACTTTCTGCATTCTCTCCGTGCGCTCTTCTGGCCTGGTGCGATACCGATCGAGCGTTTCCTGCTCCCACGGATACTGACTGAACGCAAACCACACATTGCCGCACTTATCCGGGGATTCAATGCTCATGAACTCGACGTTTTGAGCGATATGCTCGCCCGTTTCGCACAGCGCTTTATCCACCGGTACAGGATTAGACGCCACCTGTTGCAGCCACAGTGAGCCGTCCGGCGCAACGCTGTAGCACTGCCAGTAATTGGTGCCCTGCTTTCCTTTTTCATAAAAAACGTAAAGGTAGCCCTGGCGAAGCGCGCGGAGTGTGTACTTTTCATTACTGGCGAGCGTTACCCCGGTGATGCACGGATCATTCGCCCATCCCGGTAAACTAGCATTAATATTTTCCGGCACAACAGCATAGCGCACGGGCAGTACTGTCAGGCCTTTCGTTGTGCATAACCCCTGGCATGCCATATTCACATCCTTTTTTTAATTAAGCCTGTAAATAAAAAATTCTTATTCAACCAGTGAAAAAATTAGAGCCTGCGATCACTTTATGGCCGGAACATAGACAAAGCACACGGTCCTGATCCTGTACCAGAACTATGCCATTACTGACGATACCAACTGCAGTGGCCAGGATGGGAAATGTTCCCTTACAGACAGTACAGATGGCTTTGTCATTATTTTGTGCCACCTGTTTTCCATCACTAAAATAATTCGCAGTTGCAGTAATTATTTTCCCATTACTCGTCCTGTCACCTAAAACGGCTAATTTTGTAGTCATCTTTTTCCTCAAGTATTAGCTAAGCATCACCACAGCCCCTTGCTGTTGGGCTGCAGAAATTACTCCAGGTTTGCAACCAGAAGGTAGCGAAAGCGTTGAATTTAACGTCGCCGCAGACTGCTGTTGAACCGCAATACATTTCAACGTGACGTTTTTGCCAGTACCAACTTCAACCCCCGCGTCACTTAACCGTATAAATGCCCCCCCACAAACCAAAAGGATTTCTTTTTTGGCTGATATGACAACGCTGTTGTCAGAACTGGCAACAGAAAGCTTTTCTTTAGCAAATAAATTCAGCGCGTCCGACTGTGCCTGAATATCTACTTTGCCCTCCGAGGCATACATTTTTATTCCCAGTTTGTGTGCAAATAAGCTCAGAATATCGCCCACCGCCAGGGTTAATTTTTTGGCAATGCTAATGTCTGCATTTTGACCTGCGGTAACAATTAGATTCTCCCCTGCCGAGACTTGTATGCTCGCGGGGGTGACCTGCGCAATTCCTGAAGGGGCAGACAGAAGTAACGCTTGCTGCTTAAGATCGCTAAGCGTCTGATTCATTAATGTTGTTTGTTTCTCAAGATCGGCTAATTCCGCCTGGGCTGCTTGAGCAGCGTGACGTAATCCAGAAGTCACCTCTCTGGCAGCGTCAAGTTCTTTGAGCGCAGCTTGCATTTCACGCTGCAGTCCCTTCGCTTTCGCCTGCCCGTCCGCCGAGATGAATAGTCCTTTCTGCGCCCGGATGGCCCCCCAGCTGTCCGTCCTGAGCTCAAACCCCTCACCGCGCTGCTGTTTCTCGCTGTCGACCAGGTGGCCTAGATTCAGCTGGCTCTTGCCGCCGTACTCCGTGCTGACCTTGATATGCTCTTTCCCGCGCTCGTCGTCGAGGCGGATTTTGTTGTTCGCCGGCGTGCGCAGCACGTTGCGTCTGTAGTTGCGGATGGTGACGTGGTCGCCGTGCGCCGAGTCGTGCAGCACACCGGCAATGTACGGCCGGTCCGGGTTGCCGTCCTCAAAACCAATCGCCACCTCGGTACCCGCCAGCAGCGGCAGGTGCAGGCCGTAGGTATTCCCGGCGTACGGCCGGGACTGACGGACCCACAGGCTCTCGAACCCTGTCTCCCAGTTCTCACGGTCAAACAGCATGTTGACGCGGTAGCGGCCGTCTTTATCGATATGCCCGTAGATGTCATTTTCAGTGGTACTGGTGACGCGGGCCGGTAAGGTACCGGCCATCACCGGACGTGAACCAGGTTCCGGGCGGAAACTGAAATCCGGACTGTCCGGGATACCGTCAAACCTGACGCAAAAGTCCGCATCACGCTGCGCATGGCTGTGCATCGCCGTGACAACCACGCCCTGCGCAAACACGTCTGCCACTTCGTACCCGCCGGTGACGGTCAGCAGCATACCCGGAGAGAGCACCGGACAACTGGTGAAGGCAACGGTCTGCGTCTGGCCATTCAGGTAGCGTTCGTGACGGATGCGGGCATAAAACGCACCGGACTCCGGTGCCGGGTTGCGGTCATACGCGCTGCCGGGTGTCAGGTAGTTATCGGCCCAGTGATAGGCCTCACCGTACGTGGTGACATCCCCGCCGGTCGCGTCAACCCGGGTGTTCATGTCCTCCGTGGCCTGACGGTAGTTGTAGTCGCGGGTGCTGACCTCCTTCTGGACCACGTTATGGTGGCACTCCATATCCCACACCGAGTCCACACCCTGCGAGTGCTGCCCTGACGGCGGCACCGACGGCAGCGTCAGGCCTTTCTCATACCCCTGCCGGCTGTCGTAAAACTCCACCGCGTCAATGTTGAGGCGCGTGTCGGTGGTGAAGCGGAACCAGATACCGACCTCACCCAGCAGGCGGGTGATAAAGTGCAGGTCGCTCTCACCGTACTGCATCACCTGCTCGCGGCGCGGGTACTCTTTACTCAGTGAGAACAGGAAATCCTGGCCACGCATGCCGTGGCGCTCGCGCAGGATTTTCTCCACAATCTGCGGGACGGACATGTCCTGGTAGATGGCGTTCTGGTGCGAACGGCTGAGCAGGGCCAGACGCGGCTCAAGCGTCACCGCGTAACGGGTTTCATCCTTTGAGGTACCCAGACGTTCAAAACCCGTGACCACGCCCTGAATCACCCGCACCGGCTGCTGTATTTTGATGCCGTAACCCTGGTCAACCGGGGCCTGAAGCGTCAGGGAAGCCGCTTTCATCAGCATCATCTCTTTGCTGATGGCATGGTCCGTGCTGGTGAACTCAATACGGTAGCTGAACGGTGTGCTCAGGGCTTCATCGCCCTCAAACTCCAGCACATCAAGCCCTGCATCGCAGTCCTTCACCGACAGCAGGTGATGGCTGTGGCTGAATCTTAACGGAGGATTATTGCTCATGCGTGCACTCCTTCTGTCCGGTCAAACTCGAGCACTATGCCCTCTTCCTCATCCCAGCCCAGCGTAAGATGCTGCGGCTTCTGCCCCGCTGCCATATGGCTCAGCAACTGCTGGCTCAGGACCGGCAGAATCTGCTGGTTCAGCAGACTGTCAACATTGCGCGCCCCGGTGTCCGGCAGCAGGCAGGCGGCGGTCAGTGCGTCGTACAGACTTTCGTGGATATCGGTCTTCATACCGTAGTGACGGTTGAGGCGTTTACTGACCTGCGCCAGCTTCATTTCCACGATGGTGCGCATCGCTGCCTTTGCCAGCGGACGGTAAATCACCGTCTGGAAGCGCGCCAGCAGCGCGGGCTGGAAGTGGTCCCGCAGGACAGGACGCAGCAGTTCATGCAGGTCCGGCTCTGTCGCCTCCGGCTGTTCCTCCAGCATCTGCATGATGAGGTCGCTGCCGAGATTGGAGGTCATCAGAATCACCGTGTTGCGGAAGTCAATTTCCCGCCCCTCGCCGTCGCGCATGACGCCCCGGTCAAACACCTGGTAGAACAGGTTCATCACGTCCCGGTGCGCCTTTTCCACTTCATCCAGCAGCACCACGCTGTACGGGCGCTTACGGACGGCTTCGGTCAGAATGCCGCCCTGACCGTAACCCACGTAGCCCGGAGGTGAGCCCTTGAGCTGCGAGACGGTGTGTGGCTCCTGGTATTCCGAGAGGTTGATGGTGATAAGGGACTTCTCGCCGCCGAACAGTTCATCGGCCAGCGCCAGGGCGGTTTCGGTCTTGCCGGTGCCGCTCGGCCCCACAAGCAGGAACACGCCCTGCGGGCCGTTCTCCGGCGCCAGACCGGTTTTGCTGGCGCGCAGGCGCTGCGCAATGGCATTCAGCGCACTGTCCTGACCGACGACGCGTTTCGCCAGACTGTGCTCAAGGCTCAGCAGTTCCGTCTGCTCGTCCTTCATCAGGGAAGAGAGCGGTACGCCCGTCCAGTCGGCGATAACGGTGGCGACGGTACGCGCATCCACATCCAGCCCCAGCAGCGGGGTATGCTTTTGTATATCGCTCAGTTGCTGTTGCAGGTCCGCCATCTCCGCCTGACGGGAGATATCAGCCCGGCAGGCCAGCAGTTGTTCCGTCAGCGCCAGCTCCTGGCCGTACTGGATTTCCCGTTCGTCGAGTTGCAGGATGATGCGGATTTCGTCCTGTTCAATGGCCACCAGACGCTCGCCGTGGGTGGTGTTGCCCACCGTGATATCCTCCAGCAGCGCCTGCTTCTCCATAGCCAGTGCCGTGAGCTGCGCCTTCATGCGGGTCAGCGGCTCCGGTACCGTATCCAGGCTCATGCGAATACGGGCAGAGGCGGTATCCAGCAAATCCACCGCCTTGTCCGGCAGCTGGCGTCCGGTCAGATAGCGTCTGGAGAGCGTGACGGCGGCTTTAACCGCTTCATCGGTAATATGCACGCCATGATGCTCCGCGTAGCGTGACTTGAGTCCGCGCAGCATCAGGCAGGTGGTGTCGTCGTCCGGTTCGTCCACCTTCACCATCTGGAAGCGACGCTCCAGCGCGGCGTCGCGCTCAAAGTACTGTTTGTACTCACTCCAGGTGGTGGCGGCGATGGTTCTGAGCTCACCGCGGGCGAGCGCCGGTTTCAGCAGGTTGGCCGCATCGGCGCCGCCCGCCTGGTTGCCCGCGCCGATAATGGTGTGCGCCTCGTCAATAAAGAGCAGAACCGGCAGGGGTGACTGCTGCACCGCGTCGATGATGTTTTTCAGGCGCTGCTCGAATTCCCCCTTCACACCCGCCCCGGCCTGTAACAGGCCGAGGTCAAGGGTGCGTACCGCGACCGGCTTCAGCGCGTCCGGCACATTGCCCTCATGAATGCGCAGCGCCAGTCCCTCCACGAGCGCGGTCTTGCCGACTCCCGGTTCGCCGACCAGAATCGGGTTGTTCTTGCGGCGCCGGGAAAGAATGTCCACCATCTGGCGGATTTCATTGTCGCGGCCATAGACCGGGTCGATTCTGCCCTCACGGGCGCGGGCGGTGACGTCGAGGGTGAACCTGTCCAGCGCATTCTGCAACGCCGGGTTCAGCTCTCCTTTTATATCCGCATTCACCGGACGGCCGACAAACTCCACCTCATCACCCTGCGTAAGCTCCGCTTCCTGCTGCACCTCCGGGCGTTCATCCGACTGCGCATCCAGAAGTCCACGCAGGCGCTCAAGCTGGCTCTGCGCCAGCGTCAGCAGCGGCCACAGGCCGTCGCAGCGCAGCAGTTTCGGTTTTTCCACCAGCGCCATCAGGAGGTGAATGCTGCGGATATGCTCTTCCCCCGCCAGCGAGGCGTGCAGCCAGGCGTCCTGCATAAGGGACTGCACGCCCTCCGAAAGCTGCGGACGGCTGCGCACTGACCGTGGCAGGCTGTCCAGAAAACCCAGCATATCCTGCCATATCGTATCCATATCCCATTCGTAGCGCCGCGCCAGCACCGTCAGGTCGCCCTCACCCTGCTCCAGCAGTTTCAGCAGCCAGTGCTCAGGCAGTATTTCCGCATGGGCGCGGGTCTGGCACAGGGAAGCGGCCCCTTCCATTGCGCGGGCACAGTAAGGGTTAAGACGGCGTAACAGGATGGCTGGATTTTCCATGAGACTCTCTCTTTATCAGTTCCGGACACGCTACCGCCCGTCGCTGTTCCCTGTTATTCAGGAACCCAAAGCGCATCAGGTCGGGCAGGCAGATTGTGTTTTTCTTTGCTGACCACCCGTCAGTGCAGGCGCTCAGCAAAAAAAGCAGACGGCTGACCGTCTGCTCAGGGCTCTTACGCAGTGGCGCGTTCGTTCCAGGAATCGGAATGAATGATGTTGCCGTCCTTGTAGGTCCAGGTGATTTTTTCGTAGCGCAGTTCAATCTGCTCGAGGTGGTTGTGCTTCTCGAAAGCCGGGTCCTTGATGTCATGCATCTTCGGATTCACTTTCACCAGCTTCACGTTCTCAAGCTTCGTGTTGAAGTACTCCACTTCCTGGCCTGCGTCATTGATTCTGTACCATTTGAACTCAGCCGATTTCAGGGTCTGGCCGGTCGTCACCGCCTTGTACAGGTACGGGCTGGAGGAGTCGATTTCCTTGGTGAACAGGAAAGGCGTGTGGATACGGGTGCCGGTCAGCTTGCCGGTATTGTTATCGGTCGGGATGTACAGGTTGTGCTCCTGGGCCACCACTTCGATACTGCCTTCACGATCCTGAACGTCCACGGACCCTTTGATGTCCGCGCCGCCGTCGTCCTTCAGCCACAGATAGACTGGAATTGCCATGTTAATTACTCCGTTACATTGTTATCAGCGCCATCATCCTGCGATGACGCATGGGTCGTGCCCGGCGCCTGACAGGCATTCGCCTGTGGCACCAGACTGATTTCGACACGGCGGTTGAGCGCACGCCCTTCCGGGGTGTCGTTGGTGGCGACAGGACGGCTTTCACCATAGCCCTGCACCGCAAAACAGCTTTCCGGCACGTCGCCGGTATCCCGCATCCAGTTGCGTACCGACTCCGCGCGCTTAAGCGACAGCACCTGGTTGGACTGGTCATCCCCGGTGCTGTCGGTATGGCCCGCCACCACAATCAGCCAGCCGGGCTTCGCCTTGATCCCCACCAGTGAGTTCACCAGCAGCTTTGTTGAGGCGGGTTTAAGCGCCCACTTTCCGGTATCGAACAGCGACATGCTGTCGAGGCGGATGATTTTCGGTACCGGTTTGAGTTCCGGCTCAGGCGGCGGAGGCGGAGGCACATAAGAGCGAATCGTATTCAGCACTGGCATACGCAGACGTCCGCCCTGATACAGACCTAGACTCAGCCGGGCCGGTACGCCGTTACGTGCATGGTCGTCCAGCAATGCCGCATCCTCGCGCAGCACGGCAACGGCGTCAGCTTTCGGCCCGGAGTCATTCATCGGTATACGTTCATAGCGTGCAATATCGAAGCTCACGCGTTGCAGCAGCTGGCGATTATTCCAGCCACTGCTGAGTAGCGCAGCAATGGCTGCCAGCGTGAAGATTCCGAGCGCACCGCGCCAGGTTCGTCCATGCGGTGTCAGGCCTCGTCCTTCTGGCAGTAAAGGGAGGACAAAATTCGGGAACAGGGAAATAACCGTACTGTCCGTTCCCGCCGGCTGCCAGCCAGACACCTGCTGCATCGCAGTATGGCGGGACAACCACGCTGTCCAGATAGAGGTGGCCATGCTTCCGGCCAGGATCGGACCCAATCCCCACAGAACCGCAACAGGTTCAATGACAGGAATATCGGGGTTTTCATCCATAAGGACAGCCTGGACGTGCTGTTGGAACCAGCTCATCAGGCTGTTCATCAGCACCTGTTGCTGCATCGCAGGCGTTCCGCCAGTATTAACCCATTCAGCAACTGAGCCAGGCGCTGAAGTCCCACTCCAGACCTTTACCCCTTCCCCCAGGATCGCCGTCTGCCAGAGCATGTCATTCATCATCGCACTGCCGACCTGTCCATTCAGAACCAGTGGCACAGAATGGCCGGTTGCTTTACGCAACCGGCTAATCTGCCAGCGCAGGGCAAGCAAACGACTGGTAAGGCGCTCACTGTCAGGGTGCTGCTGCGGACAAACACTGACCATCACTGACAGCTGACGTCCCCAGTCGGGGCGCAACCACAGTACCTGACGGGCGGCCAGCTCCAGTTCCAGATGATCCTCCACACGGATCCAGCAGCCCTGCGTGACAGTAAGCACAGGTGACTGATGCGGCCAGGCAAGCGGCAGATCGCCACAGACCAGTACCACGGGCTGACAATAATTGGCTTCAGGCAGGTCCTCCAGACACAGGGTGAAATCGTGCTGCACGCGACGGCAGGCGACAGCCCAGAACGCTATGATGAGTCCCAGTACCGCCAGCAGGACGAGAATGGAAACCAGACGGGATGCTGGCAGAAACCACAGGCAGACCACTGCACTCAGCAGGGCAGCCCAGAGCGCAAGCCCGCGCTGTTGTGCAGGGCTCATTTCACGGCTCCCGGCAGCAGGGTAAGCAGTGTCTGATCCAGCCAGCAATCCAGTCCCCACCATAATGCGGTGACCACCACCACACTCAGGCCAATGCGCATAGGCCATGATGCCAGCCACCCCCCTATCCCCCGTCCGGCATGGCTTTCCGCCAGAACGGGATGGGGTTGTGAATAGCTGAACGGCGCAACATATTCATTCAGTGCATTCATGAGTTTCTGCCGCTCAGGATCGTTCAGGGAGCGGAAGTTGCCGAGGAATCCGAGCATCATGACTCGCTGGAAGCAGGTCACAACGGCGTGGTCAGGAGCCGGTTCACGCAGCACATCACGCATCCGATCGCATAACGTGTCACCGGCGTCCATGGTGCCAAGGAAATATCCCTGTAGGGGAATGTCATACCACTGTATACAGGCGTCATCCTCCACACCGCGACCTTTGACTGCCTCATCAAGCAGCGCACACTGTGCCGTAAGAATATGCTGGCAGCTGGCCTCATCGAGTTCGCTCGCTTTCAGTTCTCGCTGCACACGCCCGACATCGTCGATGCAGCGCTCCCAAAGCGTACGCCCTTCCCCGTCCTGGAATGTCGGGCCGTGACGCAGACTGATCACCTGTAGCCAGGTGTCCTGTAACAGGGCATCAATATCAATGAACGCGGCAGTAGCGCGTTTACGATCATTCATGTTCTCAGTACCGCAAAGAGTTCAAGTTCAGGCTCGGCGAGCATTCCCGGAACGTAAAACATACAGGTGCCGCTCTGGAACATTTCGATGGCCAGGGGATGAGAGACATCAAGGCTGAAATACTGATTTTCCAGGCGTAGTGGAATGGCTGCCGGCACATGGCGCAGCGGCATCAGAGGGACGCCCACCCGCGATGAATTGACGATACTCCTGACATGATCGGGACTGCCGACCTTGCACTGGCGCGGGAACTGCTCCTGCAATTGTGCCACCGGCATCGGTGAACGCACGGAGAGGTAATAATCAGCTCCTTCGCGCAGACGTGGATCATGCAGACGGGCCTGCCAGAAGTGAAGCCGGTCATCATGCTCAAGCTCAATTGCCACCACCCGCGATGGCAGGCTGGCTTCCAGAAGATCGCCAAGTAAATCAAACAGCGGCGGGAAGACGTTATTCAGCTGCTCATGCTGCCATGCCGGGATCGCACTGACCTGATGCTCCAGCGAGAATGTCAACAGGCTGCCTGCAAGCCTTGCCAGCTCCGGATAGAGACGCTCAGGCGGGCTTTGCGGGTGGCGCTGAAACTGACCCAGCACGGGCTCAGCACTGTTCAGGGCATTGAGCAGCCAGAACAATGAAACATCGGCTACGGCAAAATCCGCCATGCGCTCATTACTTTCCCGGCGCATGTCCATCAGGCGGCCCAGACGGGCGCGCAGTTGCGTCAACAGTTGCTCCAGCTGGGTCATCAGCCAGCGACTGCCCAGTAACGCCAACAGCGGCGGAAGGTATGTCTCATCAAGTGCCCAGTTCCCCTGCGAATCTTGTTGCAGGCGGGCAACCGGACAGGTCAGGTAATCGCTGTTGTTCTGATGGGCAAATCGCAACGTCAGCTCTGGCCGCATCACTGCAATCTGGCGGGTATCATCGCCAAAAAGGTTGCGGACATCCCGCCAGCGCTGGCGATAGCGAACAGGACGCGCGGCCACCTCATCGGGCTTAAGGCAGTTGCCACCATTCGCGCGCAGCAGCGGAAGAGCCAGAACCACCACCACGTCCTGTGTTTCACTCTCAAGCGCCAGCACCGGTGGCAGGTCGTCAGCATTGTCCGTATCGATTAATGTCCCGTCAGGGAACCGGAGGTGCAGATGACGGGCCTGTAGACGGCCCAACTTCAATACATCCGGTTCGAAAGTGGCATTAATCACCCCCCAGGGATGGGAGAGACCCAGTCGGGCGATACATTCCGCAGACCAGGCCGCATAGGCGGCCTGTTGCTGGAAGTGCTGGGGAGAGACCATCTGGCCCCTGCCCCATAACGGTTGTTCCGTTTTCATGCTTCCTGCCTTACGTTACGCTTTCGCTTTCGGCATCTGGCTCACCAGAGACAGGTTCACATCCATGCCTTCCACCTGGAAGTGCGGCACCGCAAACAGCTTCACGCGGAAGAAACCCGGGTTGTCTTCGATATCTTCCACCACCACCTTCGCGTCACGCAGCGGATGAGAAGCCTGCAACTCATCGCCCGGATCGGTCATTTCCGTCACCAGACTACGCACCCAGGTGTTGAGCTCCAGCTCCAGCAGACGGCGGTCCTTGGTGGTGCCGATGTTTTCGCGCTGGATGAGCTTCAGGTAGTGCGCAATACGCGACAGCAGGAAGATGTACGGCAGACGTGCGTTGATGCGGCTGTTGGCCGTGGCATCTGCGGTGTCGTACAGCGCCGGTTTCTGCGCGGAGTTCGCCGAGAAGAAGCAGGCATAGTCGCGGTTTTTGTAATACGAGAGCGGGATAAAGCCGAGGTTGGCGAACTCGAACTCGCGGGTCTCCGGGATCATCACCTCAGACGGGATTTTCACCTGGTTGCCGGTACCCAGATCGTACAGATGAATAGGCAGGTCTTTCACCGCCCCGCCCGCCTGCGGGCCACGGATCTGCACGCACCAGCCGTTATTGATGAAGCTCTTCACCATGTTTGTCGCAAAGGAGAACGACGCGCTGGTCCACAGGTATTTCTCGTGATCCGGGCCTTTCACCTGCTCAACGTAGTTAAAGCTGCGTACAGGTACGGTGTCCGGGCCATACGGCAGACGCCCCAGCACGCGCGGCATCACGAGGCCGATGTAGCGGGCGTCGTCGGTGTCGCGGAAGGATTTCCACTTAATGTACTCGGCGCGGTCGAAGTAGTTGCCGATATCCTTAATTGCAGCGACCTCTTCCATGGAGTCTTTCAGGAAGAATTTCGGACCGACAGAGCCAATAAACGGCATATGTGCGGCAGCTGACACTTTAGAGATGTTGCGCAGCAGCGCCACATCCTGCGGGCTGGCGTCAAATTCATAGGATGAAATCACGGAGCCAATCGGCTCGCCGCCCGGGGTGTCGTATTCGGCGGTATAGGTGTGCCAGTAGAGGCCGCTCTGGATAAGTTCCGGCGCGTCTTCAAAGTCCTGACGCAGATCTTCTTTCGACACATCCAGAATTTCGGTTTTCACGTTCTGGCGGTAGTCGGTGCTGTCCACCAGCTGCTTCAGGCCGCGCCACAGGGACTCCACCTTCTGGAACTCCTGGTGATGCATTACGGCATCCAGCTGACGACTAATCTGGAAATCCAGCTCAGCGATATGGTGGTCAATCAGCGTTTTGTCGAGCTTCTCCACCGGCTGACCGGATTTGCGGATGCAGTCCATAAACACCTGCATCGCCGCCGTCAGGCGTTCACCCGCCGGAGCGTCAGAAAGCGCGGCGTCATCCAGAAACGCATTGATATCCCCCAGGCTGGAGGCCGGGGTCAGGTTGATTTTTTCAAACAGGGAGGCGTAAACGCCCTCTTTTTCCAGTACGGTGGTCTGCCCCTGCGCGGAGGCGGTTTCAGTATTCACAGACATCAGCATATTCCCGGTTAATCCATTAAATTACACATGCCGCTTATTTCGGGGCCAGTGCACTCATTTCGTCGCGTAATTCCTGAGACAGCGCCGGGTCTTTAAGAATTTTCTCGAGTTCTTTTCTGAAAGTGGCGTTATCAAGGAGATTGGATTTGAGGTCGCGTAATAAATTACGCATGGCCAGCATGGCGCGGAGCTGGGGGATCTGGCGGGCAACCTGTTCAGGTTCGAAATCCTTAATATCGGAGAAATTCAGTTTTATGCTTTCTTCCGAACCATCCCCGGCCATTGTGTTAGGAACCGTCAGATTCACTTCCGGGTTAAATTCCGAAAGTACGCTGTTGAAGTTATTTTTATTGACGTTAATTTTCTCCCTTTCCGATAATGGGCGATTCTCTTTTCCATTACTGAAATCACCGACGGTGAGGAGTTTAAGCGGCAGTTCGATTTTCTTCTGCGCGCCACCTGTATGCAGAGCCAGCTTTAAGTTTATGCGTGCCTTGGGCACCTCATTCTGGAATGAATCGGCCATAGCAGTCCCTTTCTTTAAAAGAAATAAATGTTAAGTGAGTGACGTTTCTTTACAAAACCATATTAGAGCAAAAGCTCATTTAAAATCAACTTATCAGATCAAAGATCTACCATTAGACTTTTCTTAAGAATATTCCACTAAATTATTGTACTCATAAATGCCATAGATACATGACACACAGCAAAAATTAACTATTTATTCACATTAATTTGGCAGGAATGACTGCTTTGATTGGAAATATTGAACTTATCGTTACATGAGGTTGAATAATTGATTTACATCAATGTATTTATTAACATGGCCCGTAACAGCGCAGAAAAATAAGGTTTTAATTCAATAAACGACATTAATATGAAAAATCCTGTATCGGACAAATTCAATCTTAAAAACAGTAATGACTATACTGCTACAGGAATGGCGAATAAATGACTACGCATTTTTCGATAAACGGGAGAAAGAATCTCTTTGAAGATATTCATCATGACAATGAGTGATGGGCTGATATGAAGGGGATATTCGGTAATAACCATGCTGTAAAACTATCAACCCTTAGAGCGGGCGCTTATGGGTTAATGGATGTTAACCATAATCACGTAGCGCCCTGAGCTCTTTTTAGTGCTTTTCAATATACATTGTACGGCTGTACGCAACATCCTCTGGGTTATTTATCGGATAACCTTTAACCCATGGCTTGATGAGACGGCCATTGGTGTATTGATAAATAGGGGCAATCGGTGCTTTCTCGGTGAGGATCTTCTCGGCCATGTTGTAGTCGGCATTACGCGCTTTTTCAGTGGTTTCGAGCGTCGCCTGATGAATAATCTTATCGTAAGCAGGATCGTTGAATCGTGAGATATTCCCGCTATGGGAGGATGTCAGCAGCGACAGGAATGTTGACGGCTCATTGTAGTCCCCTACCCACGATGCACGGATGACGTCAAAATTCCCGGTATTGCGGCTGTCGATGTAGGTTTTCCACTCCTGATTCTGCAACTTAACGTCAACACCCAGATTTTTCTTCCACATGGATGCGACGGCAATCGCAATTTTCTGATGGTTTTCAGACGTGTTGTACAGCAGCGTTAATTTTAGCGGCCGCTGAGGGCCATAGCCTGCCGCCTGCAACAACGTTTTCGCCTGCGCATTCAGCTCCTGCTGCGTCATCTGCTCAAATGGCGAGGCTTCCGGCGTAAAACCCGCAGTGACATCGGGAGTAAAATGCCAGGCCGGTTTCTCACCGGTCCCCAGGACTTTCTCCGCCATAATACGTCTGTCGATTGTCATGCTGAGCGCGAGACGTACGCGGGCATCCGCGGTTGGGCCTTTTTGCGTGTTAAACGCGTAGTAATAGGTCCCAAGCTGTGGCGGTGTATATACCTGACCCGGAATATCTTTAAGCAGCTTCTGGTACATGTTTTTCGGAAACGATTCTGTAATATCGATATCGCCCGCCAGATAGCGTTTGGTCGCTGAGGACTCCTGATTGATTGGCACAAAGGTGACTTTTTTAAGCACCGTCCTGGCGTTATCCCAGTAATGAGAATTCGGCTCAACCACCAGTTTTTCATTCACCACGCGATCTTTCAGCACATACGCACCGTTGCCAATGAGCGCGCCAGGGCGCGTCCATTCCTTACCGCTTTCCACATTGGCCTTTTGAACAGGATAAAACGCGAAATTAGCCGTCAGATTGCTGAACCAGGGCAGCGGTTTGTCCAGCTGCACGCGCAACGTTTTAGCATCCACCGCCGTCACGCCGAGGGTATCCGGAGCAGCTTTGCCGTCGATAATGGCCTGGGCATTGTTAATGCCCGCCAGCGCCGCAAACCAGGCGAAAGGTGACGTTGTTTTAGGATCAACCAGACGACGCCAGCTATAGACAAAATCTTGTGCCGTCACCGGGGTTCCGTCAGACCACTTAGCGTTATCCCGCAACGTGAACGTCCAGACGCGGTTGTCATTGCTCTGCCAGCGCGTCGCCACGCCGGGAACTAACTCCCCTTTTTCGTTCTGATTTACCAGCCCTTCATAGAGGTCGCGGATCACCTGTATCTCGGGCAACCCCACCGCTTTTGCCGGATCGAGCGAAGCGGGCTCATCTTTAATATGTCGAACCAGCTCCTGCTTTTGCGCCAGAACCGTTCCTTCGGGAACCTCCGCGGCATATGAAAGTGAAGAAAGCCCGCACAGCCACAGCGCAGTACAAAGAAGCGAAACAGGATGCTTCATACGATCCCCTTAATGATGTCAGGTAACAGACAGATGCGTAATTATTTGTTTCGAAACGGAGAAATGCAAATGCTTCCTCCGGAAAGTTGATGTCAGGCAATTTTCCACACACACGGAAACTATTTGATTAAGCGCGGCTTTTGCACAACACTGCCAGAAGTGACTTTATCATCAGGGTTTACTATGGCAACTACCCGACCAAGAACGGAACGCGGCGCCTTCCCGCCCGGGACTGAACATTATGGACGCTCGTTTTTAGGCGCGCCGCTGATCTGGTTTCCGGCACCCGAGGCCGATCGCACTAGCGGCTTAATCATTGCGGGCACGCATGGCGATGAAAACTCGTCTGTCGTGACGCTCTCGTGCGCGCTACGTACGCTGGCCCCCGATTTACGACGACATCATGTGATTTTGACCGTCAACCCGGACGGTTGTCAGCTTGGATTACGGGCGAATGCACGCGGCGTTGACCTGAACAGGAACTTCCCGGCGGCAAACTGGCGCGCCGGTGAAACGGTGTATCGCTGGAACAGTTCAGCGCAGGAGCGAGATGTTGTCCTGCTCACGGGAGACAAACCCGGTTCCGAACCGGAGACTCAGGCATTGTGCCAGCTTATTCATAAGATCCACCCGGCCTGGGTTGTCTCTTTCCACGATCCCCTCGCCTGTATTGAAGATCCTCGTAATACGGCGCTCGGGCAGTGGCTGGCGGATGCGTTTGCTCTACCTCTGGTGAGCAGCGTTGGCTATGAAACACCCGGGTCGTTTGGCAGCTGGTGCGCGGACCTTAGCCTTCACTGTATCACCGCAGAGTTTCCGCCCATCTCCTCGGATGAAGCGAGCGAAAAATACCTGCGGGCGATGACAGATCTCCTGCGCTGGCAGCCTCAAAGATGAAGTACACCGGAGGTAAAATTCAGGGCGGGTGATACGTCAACCGCCAGCCAGGTTGGGCCGTCAAGATCGGCAAAACGCACGCTGTTCACCAGCGGGAGCGCAGCGCCGATCGCTCTTGACGTGCACAACATGCAGCCCAGCATCAGAGCAAAGCCTTGCGCCTGCGCATCTTGTGCCAGTGCCAGGGCTTCGGTTAATCCACCTGTTTTATCCAGCTTAATGTTCACCATTTCGTAGCGTCCCTCGAGAGCTGACAGGCTCTCACGGGTATGACAGCTTTCATCTGCACAGACGGGAAGCGGATGAATAAAATTCGCCAGCGCGGCATCGTCTTCTGCCGGGAGGGGTTGCTCCAGCATGGCAACGCCCAGATCGGCAAGCAGCTGACAACGGGCTGCCAGCCCTTCGCTATGCCATGATTCGTTCGCATCGACGATAAGAGTGGCATCAGGCACCGCCGCACGAATGGCGACCATGCGTTCGCTAATCAGACGATCGTCGAGCTTCACCTTTAATAATGTTGCACCGGTGGCATACAACGCCTGAGCGCTGGCGGCCATTTGCTCTGGTTCACCGATGACCACCGTTTGCGCGGTGACGATCGATTGCGGCAGCGTAACGTCCAGCAGCGCAGGCAGCGGTTTTTGTTGTTTCGCCGCTTCCAGACTCCAGAGTGCGCAGTCAATCGCGTTGCGTGCCGCGCCGGCCGGCAACCGAAGCTGAAGAGCCTCGCGCGTCAGACCCGCCTGCAACTCGGGCACCACCGTCATAATTTGCGCCATGACTGACGCCAGGCTTTCTCCGTAGCGAGGATAAGGGGTACATTCCCCGACGCCTTTTACGCCGTCCTCTTCACATTCAACCACGACCACACAGGCCTCATTACGGCTGCCGCGCGAGATCACAAACGGGGTGTGCAATGGCCAGGCTTCTTCATAGACCTTAACGCTTCTCATCACTAACTCCTTGCAGGCCGGAAAGGCAGAAAATTGGTTTGCCGTGCTAACTGCGGATGACATACACTAGCCACGACGTTAACTATTTGTAAACAGGAAGATATCTATGTCACAACTCGTTCATTTCCAGGGCAACCCGGTTGCTGTTGCAGGTTCCATCCCACAGTCTGGCAGCAAAGCACAGCCTTTTACTCTGGTGGCTAAAGATCTGTCTGACGTCACGCTGAGCCAGTTTGCTGGCAAACGTAAAGTCCTGAACATTTTCCCAAGCATCGATACTGGCGTTTGTGCTGCATCAGTGCGTAAATTCAACCAGCTGGCGACCGAAATGGACAACACCGTAGTGCTGTGCATTTCTGCTGACCTGCCGTTTGCCCAGTCCCGCTTCTGCGGCGCTGAAGGCCTGAGCAACGTCATCACCCTTTCCACTCTGCGCAGCCCGGATTTCCTGGAAAAATACGGTGTTGCCATTTCCGAAGGCGCGCTGAAAGGTCTGGCTGCTCGTGCGGTACTGGTGATCGACGAAAACGACAACGTTGTTTTCAGTGAGCTGGTTAACGAAATCACTACCGAACCGGATTACACCGCTGCACTTGAAGCGCTTAAAGCCTAAACGTAAAAAAGCCTCTGCAAAGAGGCTTTTTTATTTATTCGTCACCCTTCTTCTGATTTAACCCATACTCGCGCAGCTTATTCGCAATCGCGGTATGAGACACCCCAAGACGTTTAGCCAGCTTGCGCGTGCTCGGATAGCTGCGATAAAGCTGCGTTAACACCGAACGCTCGAAACGGCTGGTGATGTCATCCAGCGAGCCTTCCATTGCCTCTTCGCCTACCGAGACCGTCCCGGCATCGTAATCCGGCAACAGAATATCCTGAGGACGCAGTTCATACCCTTCAAGCTGAGTTAATGCGCGATAGACCGCATTTTTAAGCTGACGAATATTGCCCGGCCAGCCGTAACGCGTCAGCACGGTGCCCAGGTCGGCAGAGAGCTTCGGACGTGGCACGCCCTGCTCGTCGGCAAAACGGGCCACGAACAGTTCCGTCAACGGCATAATGTCCTGCGGGCAATCGCGCAGCGGCGGTATATTGAGTGTCAGAACGTTGAGACGATAGTAGAGATCTTCGCGGAATACCCCTTTCTGCACCAGCTCCACCAGGTTTTTCTGGGTGGCGCAGATGACGCGCACGTCCACGTGCACTTCATGATCTTCCCCCACACGGCGGAACGTGCCGTCATTGAGAAAACGCAGCAGTTTCGCCTGCATGCGTGGCGACATTTCGCCAATCTCGTCCAGCAGCACCGAGCCGCCGTTCGCCTGTTCAAAGAAGCCTTTTTTACCTTCCGGCGCATGCCCGAACAGCTCACTTTCCACCGCATCTTCAGGAATAGACGCGCAGTTCAGCGCCAGATACGGTTTTGCCGCACGCGGGCTGGCCATGTGCACAGCATGCGCCAGCAGATCTTTCCCCGTACCGGTATCCCCGGTAATCAGCAGCGGTGCCGTAAGATTTGCCAGCTTGCGCGCCTGGTCGATTACATGACGCATCTTCGGGCTCACCGCAATAATCTGGCTGAATGCGCCGACGTCCTGGCTGGAAAGATTCTGTAACTGGCGTCCCATGCGCACCGTGGAACGCAGCATGATCACCGCGCCGGTGAGCACCCGCGCGGCATTTTCCCCTTTCAGGTAGACCGGCGTGATCTCCATCAGGAAATTCTGTCCGTTGATAACGACATGCTCGCTATGGGTATTTTGCGGGTTGCTGTCCAGCCAGCGCTGGAAATTAAAACCGGTAATCAGTTGCGTGGCGTGGTGCCCGATAAGTTTTTCCTGAGTCTGCGCAAACAGCTGGCAGCTGGCCTGGTTAACGCGCTCGACTTTATTTTTCAGATCGAGAGAGAGAAACGGCTCCGGCATTGCTTCCAGCAGCGCGCTCAGCGCAAGATGTTCCCGCTCGGACGGCATCCAGGGGATGGTGCGTACATCCGTAACGCCATCGATACGGCGGATTTCCGCCATCAGGCTACTGAAGGTATTAAATTCAATTTCGGCAAAATTGAGGTAAATTCGCCCGACAGGGTCGATCTCTATGCCACGTAAATCAATGCTACGTAAAACAAGAAGATCGAGTAACTCGCGGGTCAGACCGAGACGGTCCTCACAAAAGACTTCCAGACGCATGGGAAATTCACCGTTTAAGCCAATAACAGTAAAATGATATGTCAGATCACGGTATTCGGGAAGGTGGCTGTCAACAAATATTGACAGCCCGCACGATTAGTAAACAGAACCTCACTGAGCAGGTTTTTTATTGAGCGTCTCTTTAAGCTGGCCAATCAATTCGCGACGGAAATCCCCCAGCCGCGGCTTATCGCCATCGATCCAGGGGAGTGGACGACAAACCTCCATCGCTTTGATGCCCAGGCGTGCCGTCAGCAGACCGGCACCAATCCCCTGCGCCGCCCGGGCAGAGAGACGCGCCGCAAGATCCTGCGACATCCAGTCCATCCCGACCTCCCGTACCAGTTCGCTTGCCCCGGCGAAGGCGATATTCAGCAATACCAGTTTGAACAGGCGCAGCCGGCTGTAATAGCCAAGCTCGATGCCATACAGTCTGGCGATGCGGTTGATCAGGCGCAGGTTGCGCCAGGCGATAAAGGCCATGTCCACCATCGCCAGCGGACTGACGGCGATCATCAGGGTAGATTCCGCCGCCGAGCGGCTGATCTCACGACGAGCCTGCGCATCCAGCACCGGCTGAACAATGTGGGCATAGAGCGTGACCACTTCCTGGTCATTCTGGGTTTCGTGGATCGCCGCATACCAGCGCTGAAGCGCCGGGTGAGAGTGATCAATCCCGGCCTGAGCCGCAAGCTTTTCACAAAAAGCACGCCCTTTTCCTGTGCCGTGACTGTGCAGCAGATCCCGCGCTTCATCGCGTTCGTGGGCACGCTGACGCAAACGCCAGAGGCGACGCCACTCGGTGACGACTGAGCCAACGCCCGCACCAACAATCAACGCCCCGGCGGCGCATCCCCCCAGCGCCACCCAGTCCTGCGTTTGCCAGGCATTGACGCCCCACTGCACGCCCTGACCGATTACGCTCACCCCAAAAAGGGCTAACCCGGCGGTCACCATCTTGCGCCACAGGCTGCGTTTCGGGCGCAGTGCCGCATCAACAACCGCTTCCGCCTGCCCCTCTTCAACCATCGGTTCGTCTGCCAGCACGGGAGCAAAGTTGTCGGCCTGCGGCCCGCTGAAGGTTTGCGCCGTTTTAAACGCCTCATGCGGGGACTGCTCAAGCTGGCCGGTAAAATCAATGCGTGGTTTTAACGGTTCCGTCATCGCAATTTATCTCCAATTAAAAACTCCAGCGCGGCATCCAGACGGATATGCGGCAATGGCTGGTCAACGTTCATACTCTGCGGACGGAAGGCTTCGAACTGAAAACCCTGGCTTTGCCAGAAAGCCTGGCCCGGCAGACGCGCCGGAACTTCCCCCGGATAGACCGTGAGCGGCGCACCGTCGCTGAGACGGTTGCCCCGCAGGGCCGGAATTTTCTCGCCATTCAGGTCAATCAACCCACTCTGCGTAGCCTGTACGGACGCCAGCCCCAGACAATCCATACTGATCCCTTCGAAGGCCGCATTCTGCCAGGCATCCTGCACCAGCTGTTGCAGCAGGGATACCATGTTGGCGTGCTGATCGACCGTCACATGGTCAGCTTTTGTGGCGGCAAACAGCAGCTTGTCGATGACCGGCGAGAACAAACGGCGAAACAGCGTACGCTGGCCATAATGAAAGCTTTGCATCAGCTGCGTCAGCGCCAGCCGCATATCATTGAACGCCTGCGGCCCGCTGTTGAGCGGTTGCAGGCAGTCCACCAGCACGATCTGGCGGTCAAAGCGTAAAAAGTGATTTTTATAAAAGCCCTTAACCACCTTCTCACAGTAATAATTGTATCGCTCGCGGAGCATACCGGCGTTGGTGGTCTTGTCCGCCTGCGCCAGTTTCGATTCACCGATGCTGTCAACGTCCGGCCACGGGAAAAACTGTAGCGCGGGAGCACCGGCTAAATCACCCGGCAGAACAAATCGGCCCGGCTGAATAAAATGCAACCCCTCCTGCTTGCACTGATGCAGGTAATCCGTCCAGGCTTCGGCTATGACGGCCAGACGGTTTTCATCCGCCGGTGCCAGCGGATCCAGTCCTTCGCAAAGCTGGCGCCATTTGGTCGACCACTCTGCCCGCTGCCCCTGCAACAGACCGGTCATCTGTCGGGACCAGCTCAGGTAATCCTGCGCCAGCAACGGTAAATCGAGCAGCCATTCTCCCGGGTAATCCACAATTTCGAGATAGAGCGTGGACGTTTCTTTGAAGTGACGCATCAGGGATTCATTCGAGCGGAAACGAAGCGCAAGACGGATTTCGCTCACGCCACGCGTCGGGGTGGGCCAGGCGGGAGGCTCCCCGTATAACTGCGCCAGACCTTCATCATAGGTGAAACGGGGTATGCCAAAATCACGTTGCGGTACGCGTTTCACCCCAAGCAACCGCTCCTCGCGCACTGCGCTAAGCAGTGGCAGGCGCGCCCCTGCATGCAGGTTCAACAGCTGATTGACCATCGCCGTAATGAATGCTGTCTTACCGCTGCGGCTCAGCCCCGTCACGGCAAGACGCAGATGGCGATCAACGCCACGGTTCACCAGAGAATTGAATTCGTTTTTAAGTCGCTTCATCGCCGTCCTTCATTGCCTGGAACCCTGAAAAAAGTCACTTCAGAATACAGTAAATTGGGGCAGATCGTTGATTATCAATTCTTAATTATTGCTATTGCCGTTTTCTCTCCAGTAAGATGGGCGCAATTGCTGTCCGTCTGGAGTGAGTAAGGTGTATGTCACCCACCATCTATGATATTGCCCGCGTTGCTGGCGTTTCGAAATCAACCGTGTCGCGCGTTCTGAATAAACAAACGAATATTTCTCCTGAAGCGCGCGAAAAGGTGTTGAAGGCGATAGAAGAATTAAATTATCAACCGAATAAACTTGCCCGCGCACTCACCTCTTCTGGCTTCGACGCCATTATGGTTATTTCGACCCGTTCAACCAAAACCACCGCAGGCAATCCGTTTTTCTCTGATGTACTACATGCCATTACGGCAAAAGCAGAAGAAGAGGGTTTTGATGTTATTTTACAAACGTCCAAAAGCAGCGAAGATGATCTGCAAAAATGCGTAGGTAAAATAAAGCAGAAGATGATCAAGGGGATCATCATGCTAAGCTCGCCGGCGAACGAGTCTTTTTTCGCGACGCTGGACGAATATGGCGTGCCCGTGGTCGTTATTGGTAAAGTGGAAGGCAATTACCAGAATATCTATTCTGTCGACACGGATAATTTCCGCGACAGCGCCATATTAACCGACTCATTTATCAAACATGGTCGCACTAAAATTGCCTGCCTGCATGCCCCGCTCGATTATCACGTTTCTATCGATCGCCTGGCGGGCTATAAATCGAGCCTTGAGAAGCAGGGTATTGCGATTAACCCGGACTGGGTTATTGATGGCGGGTATACCCATGAAAGCGCGCTTCAGGCGGCCTGTCAGCTACTCTCTTCAGACAACCCGCCCGATGCGGTTTTTGCGACAGACAGTATGAAATTGCTGAGTCTTTATCGTGCCGCGGATGCGCTAAACCTGACGATCCCGGAACAGGTCGCAATGGCAGGATACAGCGACCCAATGCTATCTCTCATTTTAACCCCTGCGCCTGGCGGCTTTGATATCCCCACCAGAAAGCTGGGCGAAGAGAGCTGCGATGTGTTGTTCAGGTGCATAGCGGGTAAACCTGCCCCGCATAAGATATTGGTTGAAACGCATTTTTCAGATGCGGCTTCATTACGCTAAAAACCAGGGGCAAACGCCCCTGGTGAAGTGTTATCAAAACGCGTAATTCACGCCGATACCGGCATAGTGGAAGCGGTCACTTTCCCCTTCGTCATGGTTTTCCCATTCGTAGGCATATTCCAGCGTCATGGATAAACCATTGTTAAAATCATAGGCGTACAGCATACCCAAACGGTTGAAATCATGTCCTTCACGCTCAGGATCGTCTTGCCAGTCCCAGTTTGACCAGCGATCGAGTCCCAGACGGGTATAAGGCGTTAGCGTCGTCTGACCCAATGAAATCGGCAGATAGGCGCGAATTTCCTGAGTGGAGAATTCACCGTTATTACGTGAACCGTCCATATTAAAACCGCGCTCTAAATAGTAATTAACTTTTGCCGAGACCGTTTCGTTAATTGTCCAGGTAAAACCGGTTTCGGTCTCGACGCGGCTGTCAGAATAGCCGGTTTTTTTCAGATCGTTGGCAAACTGATACATGGCAAACCAGCCGCCAAAACGCCAGTCGTCGGTTAGTTTAATATCCCAGTCAGGCTGAACTTTATAGCGCTGCATATTAGCACTACCGTCTTTAGCACCATGCTCATCCTTAAAGTGATAGCCATAATTACGGAAACCACCGGTCAGGCCGAACGTAAAATCATCGGTGCCGATAAAACGATAGCGTAATTCTACTTCAGGTCGATCGAAATAGGTGCCGCGCGTCATGCTACTGTAATCAACCGGCCCTTCCTGATACATAGCCAGCGAAATGGTCCATGCATCCCATGTGGCATTAAACCACACGGAGGGTTCATATAATCCATCTTTATCGTCAGCCTGACCTTCTACGTTTTCAATTTCATACATGGCGCCAATATTAAATTCCCACTGTTTGGCTGATTCTGTTGCTTGCGCGCAGCTCACCCCTGCGCACAGGACGAGCGCAGCACTTCTTAGTAGAGTACTCATTAAAATATTCCTTTATAATTAACACACAAAAAACCGGAAACTTTCATTTCCGGCGAACACCTTTCTTATCTAATAGCTGTTTCAGTATCAGCATCGAAGAAATGGCACTTATTCATATCGAACTGGATGCCGATATTCTCTCCGGCAACGTAATCATCCGCCGCTCCCGCACGGACAACCAGTTCATGCCCACCCACGGTGGCATAAAGCATAAATTCAGCCCCGGTCAGCTCAGCAACGCTGATCTTCGCCGTGATGTTTTCACCGCTTCGCTGTGCGGTGAGAATGTCTTCCGGACGGATCCCAAAGACAACCGCTTTACGCTGGTAACCTTGCGCATTAAGCACGGCCAGCTTGTCCTCCGGGATCTCCAGATGCAGCGTTTCCGTCACAAAGTAGCGGTCGTCGATTGCGCCACGAATGAAGTTCATCGCCGGTGAGCCAATAAACCCTGCAACGAACATATTCGCCGGCTCGTTGTATACCTGCTTCGGCGCGCCCACCTGCTGAATGATGCCGTCCTTTAAAATCACGATGCGGGTCGCCATCGTCATGGCTTCCGTCTGATCGTGCGTCACGTAAATCATGGTGGTATTAAGCTTCTGGTGCAGCTTGCTGATTTCAGCGCGCATCTGCACACGAAGTTTGGCATCGAGATTGGATAAAGGCTCATCCATCAGGAAGACCCCCGCTTCGCGCACTATCGCCCTGCCTAACGCCACGCGCTGGCGCTGACCGCCGGACAACGCACCAGGTTTACGCTGGAGATAGTCGCGCAAGCCCAGGATCTGTGCCGCCCAGGTAACGCGTTCTTCAATGACGGAGGGCGCAATTTTTTGCATTTTCAGGCCAAACGCCATGTTGTCGTAGACTGTCATATGCGGATAGAGCGCATAGTTCTGGAAGACCATCGCGATATCACGGGACTTGGCGGGAACATCATTCATGCAAACCCCGTCAATAATCAGTTCACCCGCGCTGATCTCCTCAAGGCCGGCAATCATTCGCAGCGTCGTGGATTTCCCACAGCCCGATGGACCGACGAAGACAATAAATTCTTTGTCTTCAATTTCGAGGTTGAAATCTTTAACCACGTGGACCTGGTTATCATAGATTTTCTGAATGTGTTTCAGAGACAGTTGAGCCATTATTAATTCCTTATCAATACGCCCGGGATGCCCAGAACGCCGTGAGGCGTTCCCAGGTCAGTTCCTGCGTTGAATGAAGTTGTAATCCCGCATGGTTCAGGCCAGGCCCAATCCCGACCGACAGCATGCCTGCGGCGTTGATCGCATCTACCCCTGCGGCGGCATCTTCGATACCAATGGCCTCTTCAGGACGCACGTTCAGTCCTTTACAGGCCGCAAGGAAGATTTCCGGGTCCGGCTTTGAGCGGCAAATGCGCGAAGCATCGGCGCAAAAATCGAAAGCCTGATGAATACCCAACGCGTGCAAAATCCCAGGGGCATTAAGCGATACGGATGCCAGGCCAATTTTGACCTTCGCGGCGCGAATATCCGCCAGCACGTCGCAAATACCCGGCAGCAGCGAATCCTGCGTCAGTGATGCCAGCGACTGGACGTAAAGCGCGTTTTTTTTCGTCGCCAGCGCCAGGCGCTGCTCGTCACTGAACATCCCCTCTTTCCCGCCATGTTTCAGAATGCGCTGGAGGGAGTCCATACGGCTTATTCCCTTCAGCTGTTCGTTAAATACTTCATCGAAGGTGATACCAATCTCCTCCGCCACGGCGCGCCAGGCTAGAAAGTGAAGATGAGCGGTATCGGTGATGACCCCGTCCAGATCGAATACAACAGCGTTAAGCGTCATGGCGCCCCTCCGTGGTAGCGGTCCCATTAACAGATGCAAGAAAGTCCTTACGCTCACAGACCTTTCGCCCTGATACGTGCAGCGTTTTACCCCACAGCGTCAACGTGACAGGTGCGGTAGTTTCAATGGTTAACTGGTCATCTTCACAGGTAATGTGCATTGTTGCGTCCCGCCACCGCAGCGGGAAGGCGAGTTTCTGCCAGTGAACAGGCAGCTTCGGCGCAAGATGCAGCTCCCCTTCGCTAATGTGCAGGCCAGCAAATCCCTGAATGGCGCCCAACCAGATCGCACCGGTGGCGGCGGCATGAATACCATCATCGCTGCTGTGCGGGTCGTCTCCCAGGTCAATGGCGATACCATCGCGCCAGAAGGCATACGCCCCCTCGGTGTCACCGCAGCGTGCGAGCACAATGCCGTGAATGGCTTTACTCAGGGATGAATCATGGATCGTGCGTGGCTCGTAGAACGCCAGATTGGCGGCACATTGCTGCGGCGTAAACCGTTCCGGCAGCAGGTAGTTAAGCATCACCACGTCGGCCTGCTTCAGGATCTGCATCTCGTTCACTTCCGCGCGAGAGTAATCAAGCAGAATGGTTTGCTTACCCGCTTTGGCTTTATAGCGACTCAGATCGATGGCAGGTTTTGCCATGAAGGTATCATCCTGCGGGATCACACCCTCTGCGTCGGCCTCTGGCAGCCACAGGCGCGCCAGAAACGTCCCGGCATTCTCCGTAAAACGCGCATCTTCACGCCCAAACATCGCCATAAACTGACGCGCGCAGGCAACGTTGTGCCAGGCCAGATAGTTGGTGTAGGCGTTGTTGTTGACATGCTCGGTGTATTCATCCGGTCCGATTACGTCATGGATCTCAAGACGACCATTAATTTCCGTCGCGCGTCCCATCCAGAACGAAGCGGTTTCCATCAGCAGCGTCAGGCCCTCATTGCGCATAAAGGCATCGTCGTGTGTTGCCTGCCAGTAAGCGACAACGGCCCAGGCAATATCAGCCACGATGTGGTGTTCAGCGAGTGCGGAGGCGACCTTCTGGCGAACCCCGGTGCGGATGTTAATGGCCGCGAATTCTGGCGTCTCTTCCTGTCCGCTGGCGGCGCTTTCCCACGGGAACAACGCGCCCGGCCAACCGTTACGGCGTGCTTTTTCACGCGCGCCCGAAAGATTGAGCCAGCGATAGCGCAGCAGACTGCGGGCAATCTGTGGACGGGTAAACAGATGGAACGGCAGCAGGAAAATTTCGGTATCCCAGAAGACGTGTCCCTTATACCCCTCACCCGTCAGCCCTTTAGCCGCAATACTGCTTCGCTCATCATGAGCAGGCGTCATTGTCGTCAGATGCCAGACGGCGTAATCCAGCGCCAGCTGATCCTGCTGTTCTGCACACGTCACTTCCACCCGAGCATCACGCCAGACCGCTTCCCAGGCGTACGCTGAGCTCTCAAGCAACGCATCGTAGCCTCTTGCCGCGCAGACTTTGAGATCGGCCAGCGCGTTGCGGGCGAAAGACTCCTGCGAGAGCGATTTATCGCAGCGATACGTCAGCCAGACGATTTTCTCAAGCGTGACAGTGTCACCTTGCGAGATAGTCAGAGAATGATGAACGCTGAGGCGACGATTTTTGGCGGTGAAACAGCTGTCGCTCTTAGCGGAGAGCTGACAAAACGCCGAAACAACAACTTCAGACGCCCGGTCCTGCGTTTCATACACACCCTGCATGTAGTGCTGGTCAAAGACCCTGACCGAGATTTCATCCAGATGCTGCCTGCCGCTGTTCGTTTGTGTCGCATCTATGCCGGTTTTCAGCACGGCCTGAGCGGCGCCGTCAAGCGGTGTGATCGAGAGCTGCATTGCCACTAAGGGCAACTGGTCCAGCGAAACAAAACGACGGCTCTCGAGGCGATAGCGTTTTCCGTCCGGCGAACGCCAGACAACGTTACGATGCAGTTCGCCGTTAGCAAAGGCCAGCTCGCGTTGCCACTCAAGAATTTCGCCTGAAAGGAGCGTGAAATTGACGCCGTCCAGCTCAACTTCAACCCCGGTGACATCCGGCAGATTGATCAGCTCAGTGGTTTCATTGCGTCCCGCGCGATGATACAGCCCGGCGAGATACATGCCTCTGGTCTGCTGGGTGTAATCTTCTTCATGCGTGGCGCGAATGCCCATGTAGCCATTGCCGCAGGCCATAATGGACGCGTACTTATTCAGGCTATGCGGGCAAAAGCCCGGATCGGTTAATACAGACTGGTTCAGCATAACGTCACGCTTTCCCCTGTTTCCGCGGCTTCATATAACGCCGCGACTAATTGCTGGATCACCAGCCCCTGCTCCGCATCGGCAATCATGACCGGCTCGCCCAATACGTGGCGAACAAACGCGTCCATACTGCGCAGATGTCGGCGATCGTCAGCCTCTTCCCGCTGGGTCAGCGTCTGTAAAACACCGGCTTCGTCGTTATAAATGTGTGCCGGGAACAGCGTTGCACCCGCCTTCTCACCGCAGAAAGAGACGTTCATGATCGACTGCTCGCGGATATTAAGCGCAAAAGAGGTGTCCAGACGCAGAATGCCACCGTTGCAGAACTCAATCGTGCCAAACAGGGCATCTTCCACGGTAAACTGCGCAGGATCCCATTCGCCAAACTGGCCGGTGTGTTTCCGGTTCCCCAGTCTCTGGAAGCTGTGCGCGGTTACCCGCTTCACGGCCGGGAAGCCCAGCACATACATCGCGGCATCCAGCATATGAATGCCGATATCGATCAGCGGCCCGCCGCCCTGAAGCGATTTATTGGTGAACACGCCCCACCCCGGCACACCGCAACGACGCAGCGCCTGCGCGGAGGTGAAGTAAATTTCACCGAGCGTTCCGTTCATAACCGCATCGCGCAGGAGCTGGGTATCCAGGGCAAAGCGATGGTGAAAATCGTACGCGAGGACTTTTCCAGCCTTGCGCGCCGCGAGACGCATCTCATCCGCCTGGTGCGGCGTCATCGCCGGCGGCTTTTCACACATCACATGACAGCCTGCTTCGAGAGCCGCCATCACATGTTCAAAATGGAACCGGTTAGGCGAACAGACGCTCACCACATCCGGTTTTACTTCCTGCAACATCTCGTGAGCGTCCTGCCATGCCGATGGAATAGCATAACGTTCCGCGAACGCCTGTGCCTGCTCAAGGCGGCTGTCCATGACAGCCACCATTTGAACATCACTGCGCGTGGCGTAATACGAGGCATGCACTTTGTCTGCAACCTGCCCGGCGCCAATGATGGCGACGCGCAGAGGCAAAGGTGTAGAAGCACTCATCACGCTCGTCATCCTTAGCATTCACGCAAGTAAGTGAGAGAGTCCTTATAGGCCTGAGCCGGATCGTCGGCACGCACCCGGCACTCGTACACGACGTAACCCTGATAGTTATCGGCACGCAGCTGATCGAACAGGCTGGCGAAATCGAGGCTGCCGCTGCCCGGCTGATAGCGGTGGTTATCAGCAATGTGCACATGACCCAGCAGGTCGCGGTTGTGATGCAGCGCTTCCGTCAGGGAGTCTTCTTCAATATTCATGTGGTAGAAATCACCGATGATCTGCACGTGCTTCAGGCCGTTCTCTTCGATATAACGACGCGCATCGGCCAGGGTGTTGATCATATGATCCTGATAGCGGTTCAGCGGCTCCAGGTAGACGGTAGTACCGGTGCGCGCTGCCACCTCATCCAGCCAGCGCAGGGAAGCGCTGACCGCTTTGCGATCGCCGTCCAGGCTACGTGGCGAAGTCATTGGCGGCAGACGGAAGGTAAACATCCCCCACGCAGCCGGAACGATAATCCCCTTGCCGCCCACTTCTGCCAGCGCTTCCAGAATGCGTTCAATCTGCTGTAGACCGTTCAGGCGGCGTTCTTCGATAAAATCCCCGATCCAGCCATCGTATCCGCCACAGGCCGTCGTGACCGGCAGGCCGGTGGCTTTGATAGCCGCTTTTACTTCGTCGAGGTTTTCCACCAGCAGCCGGCCATCAATTTCGTAGCCATCAAATCCCATCGCTTTGATGTATTCGAATTTTTCCATGATAGCGGTCGGGAAAAAGGCCTGGTTTTGTGTTGCGATTTTCATGATTTGCTGTCCTTAGCTTAAAAAGTGACGCCCATTTTGATACTGAGTTCCGGGTGCTGATCGACATACTTCATATAGCTTTCCGGGCTGGTGGTGAAGGTGACGACCGGGTCGATCAGATCTTCGCAATTGAGATAACCGTTCATCAGCAATTCCCAGCAGGTCTCTTCAATACGCTTGCGGCTCCAGCGCGGATAATCCGGGTTGGGTTCACTGCATGCGCGGGAGAAGACAATTTTGGCGTT
>OKVW01000183.1_pt1 | contig 41871 bp, 35 predicted proteins | sample 1606991 | NCBI WGS metagenome assembly OKVW01 (sample SAMN03281021, study PRJEB24777) | human gut metagenome | isolation source: fecal sample PR177 from 1 month old male Malay infant, vaginal delivered... | reverse complement strand
GTTTTGGGGAGAAAGCAATCCCCCTGTGCTATATGCAGCAATTTGGTTCCTGGAAGCATAGGTGAGTACTTCCAGGTTATTGGAAAAAATGGTCAGGTGTTTAAAAAGTTTTATATATTCTGTAAGATAGAAACAGGTGCTGGAACTATCAATAAATATGACATCATTTTCACAGATTAATTCTATACTTTTTCTGGCAATTAGTTGTTTGTGAATTTTGTTTTCACGGATACGCACAGTAAAGTTGGGAACCTTTTTTGTATCAGATACTTTTTGAACGCCCCCATAGCTGCGATAGATCAGACCGGATTTCTCCAATTTTTGTAAATCACGGCGTATACTGGAGGGACTGATGTGCAGCTTTTGCGCAAGGTATTTTATGGTTACATAGCCTTCTGAATCGATTAATTTTAATAATTCCTGAATACGTTCTTCCTGGTACATATAAGCCCCTTTCTGCACGTTTCTGCGCATTATTCCCCAAATTATGAAAATGTTTCATATTTCCCACCACTATTGCAGTCAGAACCTGTTTTATTTATACTTAGAGCAAGGAGGATTGCAATGAGTATGGATAATCAGGTATATGCGCTATTCGTGCAGGCATTGGGAATTTTAGGTCTGTGTTTTGGCGTATTATCATTTCAAAGTAACAAAAGTAAAAATATTGTTAAATTAAAGCTGATGAATGATTTTATATTTTCAATACAATATATTTTACTTGGTGCCTTAACAGGAGCTGTTATGAATATCATTAGCTGCTTCCGTAATTTGATTTATATCTACTGTGGAAAGAAAAACAAAAATACCTATGGCTGGATGGTGTTTTTTTCTGTTATTATGTTAGTTTCAGGAGTGTTAACATGGAATTCATCTTTTAGTATATTAGCAATTGCCGGTAAGATAATTTCCACAGTTTCGTATGGCTTGAAAGATGCCAAAAAGGTAAGGCTTTTGACGTTACCTTCCAGCATAGGATGGCTGATTTACGACAGTTATTATCATTCTGCCGGAGGAGTTATGAATCAGCTTTTAATTATATTATCAATCATAATTAGTATTGCCAGATACGATATTTTAGAAAAAAGAAAGCGGGAATGATGAATACTGTCTCTCGGTTTCTTTTTAGTTTTAAAATATATTATGAAACGATGTGCAGTATAATATTTTTAGATTCCAGTTCTTTTTTCTGTTCGGGCGTAATCCCGGAGTCTGTTATAAAAATGTCTATATCATTTAAATCTGCATAATGGTCAAACCAGGATTTACCTATCTTTGAAGAATCAGCTAAAAGAATCACTTTATCACTAATTTCGATTAAAGCTTTTCGGATGGCGATTTCATATGGCTGTGAACAGGAGAGTCCATAAGTGGTACTTACGCCGACAGTTCCGAGAAATAATTTGTTAATGTGCATTTTCTTTATAGTATCAAGAATTTCATTATATTCAAAAATCTTAATATATTTATGATAGTAACCGCCAAAGATAAATAGTCTTAATTTTTCGTTATTCATCTGTATCACACGGTTCATAACCTCCAGAGAATAGGTATAAATAATACAGGAAGTATCTTCATCAATATAATTAAGTATGTTGCAGCAGGTTGTTCCGTTGTCAATGGCAATGGAGTCAAATGGTTCAACCATTGTGCTGGCAAATTCAGCAATTTTCAATTTTTCTTCACAATGGCTGTCGCGTTCCGTCTCAAATGAATAATCTTTTTTAGGAGGAATATTATCGGCAGGCTGTGATGTCCCATTCTTGTTCAGTGATATTCCCCCATAGTATGTTGATATTATATTTTTCTTAGATAACTCTGCTACATCGCGACGTATGGTCATTTCTGAAACATCTAATGCAGAAGCAAGCTGTTTCGTTGTACAAGGAGAACTTTTTTCCAGAATATCTATTATTTTAGCGCTTCTTTCAGTTTTTGCAGACATTTTAACACCTCTTTTATTTTATTAATGCATAGGGCATTTGTTGTTATTTTATAAAGATCATAACAAATAATTTGGAATTAGTCAATGAGTAAAATAACACACGAATATAACAAAATAACAAAATGATATAACCTGTAAATAGATGTAATACAGAGAAAAGAGTGATTGGAAAATATTGGAATACTATTGACATATGATAATTAACATGATAAAATAACATAAATTAACAAAAAATAACAAAATAACACCAGCAAAAACAAAGGAGGATAGAAATGAATCGGGATGGGTATTTAATCGGCATTGATTCTGGAACATCCGGAATTAAAGCAGTTGTTTTTGATCTTTTGGGGAAGGAGTTATTCGTAAAAAGAGAACCATTGGATGGGATCATACCTTTTGAGAATTGGTACGAGCAGGATATGAACGTGATTTGGGAAAAGTGCCTGATTTGCCTCAAAGATGTAATGGCTAAAGTAGAAAAAGAGCTTATATTGGGGATTGGGATAACGGCTCAGGGTGATGGTCTTTGGATGATTGATGAAAACGGCGATGCGGTACGATCTGGTATATGTTTCTGTGATGGACGTACAGATGAGGAAATACGAAAATGGAGGAAGGAAGGTGTATTAGAAAAAGCTTTTCAAATATGCGGAACAGCAGTGTTTGGATCGGCAATATGCGCAGAGATACGCTGGATGGAAAAACATTTGCCACAGATGCTGGATAGAGCCACGGTATTTTTTCATTTAAAAGATTGGCTGTTCTATAAATTTACAGGAAAAATCTCTACAGATGATACGGATATGTCAATACCTATGTTGAATGCCAGAACGAAAAAATATGATGAGGAACTTTTTAAGCTATTTGGTTTGGAAAAATATAAAGATAAGTTTCCTGATGTGTATACCACAAGAGAAAATTGTGCAGCTATGGATTCTTCATTGGCAAATGAACTGGGATTAAAAGACGGTATTATGGTTTTAGGGGGGCCTATGGATATACCGGCATGTGCACTTGCAAGTGGTGCCATTGAGGACGGTCAGGCAGCTACAGTAATTGGCACGGCCGCCATACATTCAGTTATAATGAATGAACCGAGACCAGAGCCGTATATGGCTGGAATGACTATTTCCCATTGTTTGCCGGATAGGTGGATTCGGCTGGTGTCTTCCCTAGGCGGTGCTCCTAATTTAGAATGGTTTTTGAAAAATGTAGGTGAGGGGATACGAAATCAGGCAAACTTATTGAATAAAGATGTTTATCAATATTGTTCTGAACTAATAGAAAGAGTCCCCATTGGTTCCAACGGAATCGTATATCATCCATATATTATGGCGGGAGGTGAGCGGGCACCATTTTTTAAAGATAACATTAAAGGTTCATTTATGGGGATTTCTTACAAGACAAAAATTGAGGATATGCTGCGATCAGTTTATGAAGGCATTGCTATGGCAATGGTTGACTGTTATAAAAGTGTTCCGGGTAAATTAAAAGAAATCTATGTTAGTGGTGGTGGAGCAAAGAGCGATGTATGGATGCAGATTTTTGCAGATGCATTGAATACAGATGTAGTTGTCAACGAAGGATCAGAATTAGGAGCAAAAGGAGCTGCGATGAACGTGGGGGTCGCATTGGGGATATATAAAAGTTATAAAGATGCGGTCCAGATAACAGTTCATGAAAAAAAGAGATTTCATGGCAATCCGGAAAATCATCTTAAATATTGTAAACTTTATGGTTTATATAAAAAAGGTTATGAACTGAATATGGATTGGTGGGATATGAGAAGCAGATTTCTAAAAGAAATATAACAGCTTTGCAGCGCATTACGTGGTGTAATCGTTGGATAAGGAGGAATATCATGAGTTATCAGGAAATTAAGAAGCAGATCATTGATGCATGTTTATGGCTTCAGGATAAAGAACTTGTGGTGGGAACTTGGGGGAATATCAGTGTTAGGGTCGATGAGGGAATCATTCTGACTCCCAGTCGAATTGACTACCGCAAGATGACAATAGAAGATATGGTTATGATTGATTTAGAAGGAAATCTAATAGAGGGTTTTCGAAGTCCAACCACGGAAAGAGAAGTACACAGGCTTATTTACAGGGCAAGACCGGATGTTAAAGCAATTGTTCATTACCATCCCAAATATGCGTCTGCCATGTGTGCTGTTAATGAAGAAATTCCGGCATTTACAGAAGAAATGACACAATTGATAGGCGGTTCTATCCCTATTACGCCTGAGTATATACGTGCAGGTGAGCATGAAAGGCTTGGGGCGGCGGCAGCGAAATATCTGGGACAGAAAAATGCAGTAATGCTTCGTAACCATGCTCCGGTTTGCTGCGGTGAAAATTTGGATGAAGCTCTTGTCTGCTGCCAGGTTGTTGAAAAATCCGCTTTATGTTATCTGGCTTTAAGAGGAGCAGATATACAGATACAATTGATACCTGAAAAAATGATAGCATTAGAAAACAATCGATTTAAAAATGATTATGGTCATGAGTGGTAGGGCAAACCATTGATTTTAAATGTGAGCATATAAATTCAAGAGAATCTTCCAAACAATGAAAACAGTCTAAAGATACAATGAATTACCTAAATAGTTACTCTTTGGTATTAAGTGAAATCAATATAAATGTACATAGGAGGAAAAAGGATGAAGAAGGTATTGGCGGTTTTAATGTCATGTATTATGGTTTTAAGTTTGGCGGCTTGCAGCAATGGGACAAATCATCCAGTTCAAAATGAGCCGGAAAGTTCTAAGAACAGCAGCGATAAAGGTAGTACGGCATCTGAAACGGGTAAAGAACTTACCTTTGTTATTATTCCTAAAATAGTTCATGAATGGTTTGAGGCAGTAAATTATGGAGCGAAGCAGGAAGCTCAGGCTATGTCTGACAAATTGGGTATAAAAATAAAAATAGATTACCGTGCACCTAGTACTGCAGAGATAACAGAACAAAATTCTGTTCTGGAACAGGTAGCAGCTACAAAGCCGGATGGAATTGCAATTGATCCTATTGATTATGAAGGAAGCAAGCAGATTATCGAGGAAATCAAGTCACAGGGAATTCCGGTTGTTCTCTTTGATGCAGCTGTGGAAGGCTCAGGCCTTACCGCAATCGGAAATGATTTTGCGGAACAGGCAGAACTGGAAGCTAAAAAACTGGTGGAATTATTAAGCGAAAAGGGAAAAGTGGCTTTAATGCATGGGGTTACAACGGCACCAAATCATAGTGAACGATATGAAACCTTTAAAACAGTATTAGCAGATTATCCAGGCATTGAGGTAATTGATGGAGGAATTTCCCAAGATAATATTGAAATTGCACAGCAGCAGGCGGCAGCTACAATTGCAGCAAATCCTGATCTGGATGGATACTTATGCGTAGATGCATCTGGTCCAATCGGTATTGCGGCTGCTATTAAAGAAGCCGGAAAGCAGGGAGAAATTACATTTGTTGGAGCTGAAAATCTGATGCAGATTCTGGAATATGTAAAAGAAGGAATCATAACCTGCTCATATTCTACAATTCCACAAATGCAGGGCAGCATGAGCGTCATGATGCTTTTACAGGCATATATGGGAGAGGATTTACCTTCCTATGTGGATACCGGTATCCTATATATAGATAAAGATAATGTAGATGAGTGGATTGATATTGCAAAAAATGCTGTAGTTAAGTAATAAACTATAGAAGTATCTATTTGTTTGAGAAGATTTTTGGATGCCAAGCTATAATGTTTTTCTTGTGAAATTGCAGCCGGTCACTTAAGTGGCCGGCTGAAATGAAAAGGAGGCAAGAGATAGTATATGAAATTATTGACAGCACGCAATTTAACAAAAGTATTTCCAGGAGTGGTTGCATTAGACTCAGTTAACATTACTCTAGAAAGCGGTCAAATTCATTGTATATGCGGTGAGAATGGGGCGGGTAAAAGTACATTGATCAAATGCCTGACGGGGGTATACATTCCTGAAGGAGGAAAAATTATTATACATGATCAGGACACAGGAGAAAATAAAAAGTTATTTGAAAAAGTAGCCTATGTACCACAGGAAATAGATTTGTTTCCACATTTGACTGTGGCAGAAAATCTGTTTATGCCATTTTCAAGATCTAATATTTCAGGTATGATTTCCCAAAAAAATTTGAATCAACGTTCTAAACCGATATTAGAAAGATTTAGTATTAACGTTAAGCCGGAAGAAGAAGTGAGTAAAATTCCGGTTTCTCAGCAACAATTGCTGCAGATTGCCAGAGCAACGGTTTTTGAAGGATATGATATTCTCATGTTGGATGAGCCTACAACAAGTCTCACAGCTGAAGATACTGCAAAATTGTTTGAAATTATTAAGCAGTTGAAGAAAGAAAATAAGTGTATTGTATTCATTTCACATAAACTGGAAGAAGTTTTTGAAATTGGAGATGTCATAACGATTTTTAGAAATGGAAAAAATACCGGTATGGTGGATATAAAGGAGATTGATATTGGAAGAACTGTTACTGAGATGACGGGACATACAGTAAATGATAAGGAACTATTTTATTCAAAAAATGTTCAGGAAGAAGTTTTACTGGAAGCCAGGCACCTTTCAGGTGAACGTTTCCAGGATATCAGTTTTCAACTGCACCGGGGTGAAATATTAGGTTTTACTGGGTTGGTGGGAGCCGGGAGAAGTGAATTAATGCAGGCTATTTTTGGATATCTACCAACTTATACAGGAGAGGTCATGGTTGAAGGAAGAAAATGGATTCTGGGGGATACCAGTTATTCCGTTTCAAATGGTATGTTTTATCTCCCGGAAGAAAGAAGGAGTCAGGGGATATTGCAGGATTTAAGTGTACAGCAAAATGCTTCAATTAATTTTCTGAAAAATCTATGCGGTAAACTGGGAATTTCGAAAAGTAAAGAAAAACAGCTGGCTGAAAATATTGTGAGTACATACGATGTAAAAACTTCAGATTTAAATAAGAAAATAAAGTATTTATCAGGAGGAAATCAGCAAAAAGTTATAATCGGCAGAGCAATGTGCTGTGAACCTAAAATATTAATTTTTGATGAACCGACGAAGGGGATTGATGTTGGCACAAAGGCAGAAATTTACCGATTAATGAAGGAAATTGCGGAAAAGAAAGGTGTTGGTATTATTTTGATTTCTTCCGAAATGAATGAAATAAAAAAATGCTCCAATCGTATTATTTCTTTATATAATGGGAAAAAAGTAGGAGAGCATGAAAAAAATGCAGATGAACAGGAAATATTAAGTGCTATTTTAGGTTTACGTCAATAACGTAATTGAAATTCGAACGGGGCTGCGTATATTGATAAAACTAAAATCAAAACGGCTAAAGTGATATACGAGAGGAGAAAGAGGCTATGGTGGATATAAAACGTAAGTCTTTAAAAGAATTATTATCTGGTGTCACAAAGAATAGTGTGGTTCTCACCGGAGTGGTATTGATACTTCTGGTTATAATAGCAGCAGTTTTTTCACCTTATTTTATAACAATATTTAATCTGCAGTCATTAATGCGGGATATTGCTTTTATTGGAATCATTGCAACGGGACAGTCATTGCTGCTGTTGCTTGGAGAGTTAGACTTGTCTGTTGGTAAGATAGCAACTTTATCCGGAATCTTAGGTGGTCTGTTAATGACACAGGCATCTGTGAATCCAGTACTGGCATTTCTTATAGGTATCGCAAGCGGTATAATATTAGGATGTTTGAATGGATTACTGATTACCAAATTAAAAATCAATGCAATGGTTGCTACTATTGGTATGCAGGGAGTATACGGAGGTATTACCATGGTGATCACGAGAGGTCAGGCTATTACAAAAATACCTCAAGAGATTCTATTCATTGGGCAAAATAATATATTTGGTATGCCTATTCCGTTTGTTATAGCAATTATCGTTTTGGTATTTATTGTTTTCTTTGTTTCACGAACTAAAACAGGACGTTATATTTATGCTATTGGAAACAGTCGTGAAGCAGCTGGTATAATGGGAATAAAGGTAAATAAAATCCGTATTTTAACTTATGCTATAGTTGGGTTTCTATCTTCTATTGCAGGAATGCTCTATGTTGCACGTTTGGGCTCTGCACAGGCTACAATCGGTACAAATTGGCCAATGAATTCTATTGCTGCTTGTGTAATTGGAGGTGTGCTTCTGACTGGGGGAGTAGGAAATCCCATTGGATCATTTTTGGGGGCAGCAATTATCTGCGTTATTTCTAATATTATTGTATTATTTGGTGTAAATATTTATTGGCAGGAAGCTGTAAGTGGCATCGTTGTAGTGGTTGCAATTGCTTTACCATCTGCAATTAATATTTTAAGGGAGAAGAAAAAAATAAAAAAAATTTCTACAGAATAGAACCAGGAGGTGCCGCATGGAATATCCAAGAGTTTATTTGACATTAGATAATTGCTTTGCCATAAAACGATGGGTAACCCCAAAAGAGTGGATACCCCTTATTCAAAAAATAGGATTTACCAGTGTACAGGCCAGTTTTGATAACGAAATAGATTTTTTATATTCGCCTGACTGGTATCTCGACCAGTGGTTTGAAGAATTGGAACAACAGGAAAAATATTCAAACTTAAAAGCAGATACATTTTTTACCGGATACCAGACGTATCGGACTGCTGGGTTGGGGCATCCAAATGATCAGATGGCGGACTATCTTAAGGATGAATGGGTCAAAAAAGCATTAAATAGATTGGGAAAACGTGGTTCCCATATGGGAATGTCTTTTTTTTCTATACCAGATAATGTCCTGCAAGATCCAGATAAATATAATATTCATAGAAATAAAATAATAGACAGGCTTCGGGATATTGGTAGATGTGCAGAAGAGAATGGCATATATTTTTGTATCGAGGCAATGTATGCACCACATCAGCCTCCCTGGACAATTGCGGGTGCAAAAAGATTATTAAAAGATTGCGCAGGTGAGGGAAATGGTCCTGTATATATAACGATAGATGTGGGACATATGATTGGACAAAAGAAGTTCCAAATGCCAGTAGTAGAAGAACTGGCAGAAAGCATCAAAAATGATAGCCCGGATCAAAAAGAACAAAAATTGTGGCTTGGTGCCGTACATACGCTGGAACTGTGGAATCAAGCCATTAAAAGCAAAGACTATTCCGAAAACACATTGCAATCGATTTTAGATGATATGAAACGTTATCCTTATCTGTTTTCAGATGAAAAAGCTGATTGGGATCCTTATGGCTGGTTAGAAGAGCTGGGATGCTATTCGCCCATTATTCATTTGCAGCAGACAGATGGAGTTACGGCGTCACATGCTGCGTTTACAGAAAAGGAGAATAGAAAAGGAATAATTGAAGGAGAAAAATTATTGCGTGCTATTGCAAAATCTTATGAGAGGGATTCAGGGAAAGGGATGCCGGAAAAATGCAGTAAGATATATCTGGCATTTGAAATATTTGCAAGCAATACAGAATACAGAGAGGATATTATTAAAAAGCTTATGGAAACCTTTCAGTATTGGAGCCGGTTTGTACCTCAAAATGGCATGAGATTAGATGATCTTCTTAAGCGTTTAGATAGAAAGGGAGAGGAAAGTAATGAAAGCATATATAATGGATGAAGAAAGGGAATTGAAGGTTAAAGATATGCCAGAGCCTGTACCTGCAGACGATAATGCGATTATGGAAATAAAATATGCAGCAATTTGCGGTACGGATTACAGGACTTATACCAAGGGAAATGAAAAGATAAATCCCCCAAGAATACTGGGTCACGAGGCCGTTGGTATCATTACTCATGCAGGTAAATATGCGCGGCAAAATGGACTTAAAACAGGAGAACGTGTAACAGTGGCGCCGGCTATTGGATGCGGAGAATGCTGGCCGTGTAAAACTGGGCATACAAATATGTGTGATTCATTAAAGACTTTAGGATTTCAGTTTGAGGGAGCATTTACAGAAAAAATGGAGATTCCCAGGCAGGCAATACGTATGATGAATATAGTTCGTATACCTTACAATGTAACTGATTTCTCGGCAGTGTTAACGGAACCTGCTGCCTGCGCACTTAATGCACAAAATTATTTAAATATAAAAGAAGATGACTATCTGGTGATTTACGGAAGCGGTTTTATTGGCTGTGTCCACGCAGAACTTGCAGCAATTAAAGGAGTAAAGAATATCATCATGGTTGAAATTGCCGAAGAAAGGGCACGGATCGTAAAAAAAATACTGCCTCAGATTACTATGATAAATCCCAAAACTCAGAGTACGGTAAGTGAGGTAATGCGTATAACAAAAGGAAGGGGCGCTAATGTTGTGATAACAGCCTTATCGGTTCCTTCTGTACATACGGAGGCGTTACAAATTGCTTCAAAAATGGGAAGGGTAAGTCTATTTGGTGGAATTGCAGGTGACGGTAAAGGTTATCTAGACAGTAATTTGATTCATTATAAAGAATTGTCGGTACATGGTGTGCATGCGACAACTGCAGATTATATGAGGGAAATACTCAAGTATGTTTCGGAAGGGACGCTTGATCTTGAAAAATATGTATCAAGTGTATATCCGTTGTCAGAAATTGAAAAGGGATTTCTGGCTATTAAGGAAGAAAACGCCATGAAAGTTTTGATATCCATGGGTGGATGTTAAAAATAATCATATCGTCTATGGCGGCAGAAAGGAGAAAAGGATGCCAATTGATTCACTGTCAATGAATGAAATTGTGGAGCAGGTAATAAAAGAAATAAATACAAAGAAAAGGGAGTATCACAAGGCAGACAATTTACATGGAATATATGAAGATGTGGACGATGCAATCATAAATGCGAAGCAGTCACAAAAATTAGTCAGGGACATGACATTGGATTTGAGAGAAAAAATTATAAGTAACATCAGGAAAAAGACAAAAGAAAATGCGAAACTTTTTGCTGAGGCTGCAGTAGAAGAAACCGGTATGGGAAATGTGCCTGATAAGATAAAAAAACATTATCTTGTTGCCGATAAGACTCCGGGAACTGAAGATTTAATAACCTTGGCATGGTCTGGAGACAGGGGACTTACACTGGTTGAACAAGGACCATTTGGAGTAATAGGAGCGGTGTGTCCATGTACGAATCCCTCTGAAACTGTTATTTGTAATACCATCGGAATGTTGGCGGCAGGCAATACAGTTGTTTTTTGCACGCATCCTGCAGCAAAAAGTGTTTCAAATCTGGCAATTGATATGGTTAATAGAGCCAGCTTAGAAATCGGGGGACCTGATCATATAGCAACCGCTGTATATGAGCCGACATTTGAAGCAAGCCAAAAGATTTTTTCGCATAAAGATATTTCCTTATTAGTTGCTACTGGTGGCCCAGGAGTAGTGACGGCTGTTTTATCCTCAGGGAAACGTGCTATGGGTGCAGGTGCAGGTAATCCGCCGGTATTGGTTGATGAAACGGCTGATATCAGAAAAGCGGCTAGAGATATTGTCAATGGTTGTACCTTTGATAATAATCTTCCTTGCTTTACAGAAAAAGAGGTAGTTGCAGTAGATGGAATAGCAGATCAGCTAATAAGTTATATGAAAAAAGAAGGATGCTATATTGCGTCTGATTTTGAAGTAAGGAAGTTAATAGAGATGGTTTTTATCGAAAAAGAAGGAAAAAAGATTTTAAACCGTCAGTGTGTAGGAAGAAGTGCAAAGGTACTTTTAAAGAAAATTGGGGTAGAGGCAGAGGAAAATATACGATGTATTATATTCGAAGGAGACAAAACGAATCCATTAATCTATGAAGAACTGATGATGCCCATATTGGGAATTGTTCGAGTAAAAAATATAGAGGAGGGGATTAAGACAGCGGTTTTGCTGGAACGTGGGAATAAGCATTCGGCTCATATGCATTCTACTAACATCCACAATCTTACAAAGTTTGGAAAGGCAATTGATACAGCAATTTTTGTAAAAAATGCACCATCTTATGCAGGCCTTGGATATGAAAGTGAAGGCTATACAACATTTACTATTTGCAGTCGAACAGGGGAAGGACTAACCTCAGCACGAACCTTTACGAAAAGCAGAAGATGTGTGATGAGCGATGCATTGTGTATTCGCTAATTAATAAAGAAAGGTACTTATAGACGGATTAATCTATCGCTATGCAATTAAATAGGGATAAATAGAGATTTGTAAAGAGATACGGTGAATGAAACTGTGTCTCTTTTTTCGCTGTAAAGAAAATTTCAAACTTTTTATTTTCCCTATTGACAAACCAATATTATATGTCATATAATATAGTCACAAAGCAATACTATACACCATATAGTATTGAGATAAAAATAATATAAGAACTTAAATAGTATTGTTTATCAAATAACAACGAAGGAGTTGATAGCATGGTATTTAACACAGGCGCGGCCCTGCTGGATGCAATCGTACTTGCTGTTGTATCAAAGGAACCGGATGGAACATATGGATACCGAATAACCCAGGATGTACGAAGTGCGCTGGATGTTTCGGAATCGACCTTATACCCGGTACTTAGACGGCTGCAAAAAGATGATTGTCTGGAAGTATATGATATGGAATGCGGAGGAAGAAACAGACGGTATTATAAAATTACAGAAAAAGGTACCGTACAACTGAATCTGTATAAGACAGAATGGAAGCAATATTCTTCAAATATTACGAAGATATTTACAGGGAGGGCATAGGAATGAATCGCGAAGAGTATATAAAGCAATTAGAATACTTGCTGCAGGATGTACCTGACAGTGAGAGAGAAGAGGCTCTTGCGTATTACCAGGATTATTTTGAGGATGCAGGAGAGTCGGAAGAAGCAAATGTGATTGCTACTCTGGGTAGTCCCGAAAAGGTAGCAGCAATGATAAAGGACGGGTTGAATGGTTCGGATGATGAAGCAGGTGAGTACACCGAAAGCGGATATCAGGATGACCGTTTCCGTGAAAATAATAAGGTGCCGGAACCAAGAGGCGGATACCAAAAAGAAGAGCAGGGTACACAGTCCAAAGAAGATGGCTATCAGAAGAACAGCGGATACCAGAGCAGCAGTTATCAGAAGAGCAGTGATTATCAAAACAGCAGTAATTATCAAAACAGCAGCAGTTATCAGAATGGTGCCGGATATAGCGGACAGGGATATGACCGTCAATCCTATGGTGGAAACGCACAGGGATACGGATATGAGGATGAACGAAGAAGAGAGCAAAAAGGATTTAGCACAGGGAAAATTATATTAATCGTGTTGCTTTGCATCTTTGCAGTGCCGGTGGGGATTCCCATTCTTGGAGCAGGATTTGGATTGGTAATGGGGATTTTAGGAGTACTTTTTGGCGTAGGTGTTGCAGTAATAGCAGGTACCTTTGCAAGCTTTGTAGCCGGTGTGGTGTTAGTGGGCGTTGGTATTGCAAAAATGTTTGTGGCTCCCCCGGTAGGATTTCTGCTTTGCGGATTTGGCTTGTTTTCCCTGGCGGTTGGCTTACTTTTACTGCTGTTGGCATTCTGGGTAGTGGGAAGAGTAGTACCCTGGATACTTCGGGGAATCACAAGTTTCTGCGGCAGATTATTTAGAAGGAGGAGAGGTTAATTATGAAAACATTTACAAAGGTCTGCTTAATAATCAGCGGTGTATTAGCAGCACTGGGCCTGGCATTCTGCATAGTGGCAGTAAGCCTTGGTGTAAGTTTCAGTGATCTGGACAATGTATCTTTTGCTTCCAAATATGGCTGGGGATGGGATTCGTCAAATCATAACTTTTTCTGGGGAACAAAAGGGAGCCAGAAATTAAAAGATATGGATGAAGTTTTTAAGGATATTGATAAACTCAAAATTGACATCGGTGTTGTGGATATGATAGTGGTAGAATACGATGGAGACGAATTTCAGCTGGAAGCCAGAAACGTGCCGGAAGGATTTGAATGTAAAAAAGAAGGAAGCACGCTGGTAATTAAGGAAGAAAGCAATCATTCCTATAACATAGGGAATAATTTTGAAACGGCAGAAGTAACACTTCGCATTCCGAAAAAGACGGTATTCAAGGAAGCAGATTTTGAAGTAGGTGTGGGACGTTTGGACGTATCTGGTTTTGAGGGCAAGAAAGTTTCTATTGATTGTGGTGTGGGCAGTATGGCATTAGAAGGAACCATCACAGGTGATGCTGACTTAAATTGCGGCGTTGGGCGAATCGAGATGAACCTGACCGGAAAAGCAGAAGATTTTGATTATGATATCGACTGTGGTATCGGTAACGTGGATATTGACGGTGAAAACTATTCCGCCCTGGACAAGGACAAAAAAATTGATAATGGCGCAGACAAAGAAATGAAAGTAGAATGCGGCGTTGGAAGCATTGAAGTAAGTTTTTAGTATAATGAAAGAACATGTTAACGCATAATAATAGTAAATATAAGGAGGAAATCAGTATGGAACCCAGAAAATTATATAAATCAAAAGGTAATCGTTGGATATGTGGTGTATGCGGAGGAATTGGAGAATATTTTAAGGTGGATCCTACCATCATCCGTCTGTTGATGGTACTGCTTGGATGTACCACCACCGGAATTATCATCTACATTGTTGCAGCAATCATTATGCCGGATGAGTATTAAAAAGATAATAAAAAGATTGCAAAAAAAATTGAATAAAAGCAGTGAAACAGGCCATACTCCTGATAATACAGAAAGGGGTATGGCTTAATTTATGTCAAAGAAAAAAGAAAAACCAATTGAGTTAGATAACTTAACGCCAGAGGAAGAATTAAAATATGAAATCGCAGAGGAACTTGGATTATTAGATAAAGTCTTAGAATCCGGGTGGAAAACCTTGTCAGCGAAAGAAACCGGACGCATCGGAGGATTAATGACGAAGCGGAAAAGGGAGCTGAAAAAGGAAGCATTACAAGGGTAGGGGGGATCCCCTGCTCTTTTTCAATGCCATAACAGAAAGAATGGTTGAATTCCATCTGCATTTCTTTTATAATAAGAAAATGATGAAAGTTAGGATGGATACATATTTATGAAAAGTTTACTGGAAGATTTAAATAAAGGAGAATTTAAGAAGGTCTACCTGTTATATGGAGAAGAGTCATACTTAAAGCATCTCTATAAAAATAAGCTGAAAGATGCTCTGATTCCGGAAGGGGACACGATGAATTTTTCTTCTTATGAGGGAAAGAGCATAGATGTGAGGGCAGTGATCGATCAGGCTGAGACCATGCCTTTTTTTGCGGACAAACGTTTTTTGTTAATTGAAAACAGCGGTTTCTTTAAAAATGCCAATGTCCAGATGGCGGAATATATTCCCCAGATACCGGAATCCACCTGTATGGTATTTGTGGAGGATGAGGTTGATAAAAGGGGAAAGGTCTATAAGGCTGTAAAAAGTGCTGGAAGAGTAGTTGAACTTGGCAGACAGGATGAGAGGACACTGACCAGATGGATTCTGGGAACGCTGAAAAAAGAGCATCGAAACATTACTGAATCTACCATGCATCTGTTTATGGAAAAAACAGGTACCGATATGGAGAATATTCAAAGGGAGCTGGAAAAGCTGGTTTGCTATACCATGGGGCGTGATGTGATCACAGTAGAAGATGTTGATGCTGTCTGCACGACACGTACCGTAAATAAGATCTTTGATATGATTAATGCCATTGCGGAAAAGAGGCAGAAGAAAGCATTGGACTTGTATTATGACCTTTTGGCATTGAAAGAACCTCCAATGAGAATTTTATTTCTGATCACGAGACAGTTTAATTTGTTAATGCAGGTAAAAGAACTGCGCAATCAGGGATTTGACACCCAGGCACTGGCGCCTAAGATCGGACTCCAGAGTTTTATTGCAAGGAATTACGTGCGTCAGGCGGAGTCTTTTACCCTGGAGCGGCTGAAAGAGGCGGTAAATGACTGCGTGGAGGCGGAAGAGGCGGTTAAAACAGGACAGATGAACGATGTTATGAGTGTGGAATTGTTAATTGTGAAGTATAGCCATTAGCGACACCAGTATTTGCAGAAAAGCAATTTAGAGACATGTTCCAGTGTATAAATATTGGCAGATGTGGTGATACTTGGCTGTGAAGTGAATAAGAATAAAAAAAGAACCTTCGGTTGACGGTGCCGAAGGTTCTCTATACATGTATAAAATTATGCGATACTGTTTACAGCTTTTGCTAAACGAGAAACTTTTCTAGAAGAAGTATTCTTATGATAAACGCCTTTTGAAGTAGCTTTATCAATAATAGCAGTAGCTGATAATAAAGCAGCTTTTGCAGCTTCTTTATCTTGTGCAACAACAGCAGCATCTACTTTTTTAATCGCTGTTTTAACGCCAGATTTGATCGCTTTATTGCGCTCAGCCTTTGTTCTGTTTACTAAAATTCTTTTTTTTGCAGATTTAATGTTAGCCAATCCGTACACCTCCAAAATATTTTAATTTGAAATGATTATTTTTATTGTTACATTAAAGCCGGACACGGACGTTCTAATGTAAACATACTCATATATTCTAGTCCAAGATATCTTACTTGTCAATACATAATTCGCAAAATTATGTAAAAAATAGTAAAAACAGTTACTGTTCAGACCGTGCCGTGCATTTGGCTGCACGGTGTCGGAGCCAATAAAGTGGCGGTATTCGGGCATCTGCCCCTCGCCAAAGGCGACTTTAAATGGGCAGATGCTGTTACTGTGAGCATCCGAAGGGTGTGAACAGTAACTAAAAACAAGAGATGGTGTGTCTGACGATGGATTTTTTCCTATTATAACAGCGCACCCCATAGAAGGAGGAACATATGCTGGGTAAATTTAATATCCGAACAGACCTTGCGTTAGAGGCAAAAGAAAGTTTTGAAGAGGATGACGTTAAGATCAGAGGTGTCAGGATCGAGGAGGAGGAAGACGAGAAACTGGAGATCAAAACCACCACAGTGGTGATTGAGACGGAAAATGGTGCTAAGTCCATGGGAAAGCCGGTTGGAACTTATATCACACTGGAAGCCCCCAACATGTCTGTACCGGATGAAGATTATCACCGGGAGATCAGTAAAGAACTTGCCAAACATTTAAAAGAGCTGATGGGGGAGGAGGAAAAATCGGTCCTGATTGTCGGACTTGGCAACCGGGAAGTAACCCCTGATGCGATCGGTCCCAATGTGGTAAACAATGTAAAAATCACCCGCCATGTAATAAAAGAATACGGAAAAGCGTCCATGGATATGGATAAAGCAAACCAGGTCAGCGGACTTGTTCCGGGCGTTATGGCACAGACCGGTATGGAGACACTGGAAATCATTCGTGGTGTTGTAGATGAAACGAAACCGGATCTTGCCATTGTAGTTGACGCTCTGGCTGCCAGAAGCACCAAAAGGCTCAGCAGGACAATCCAGTTAACGAATACAGGAATCAATCCGGGTTCCGGTGTTGGAAACCACCGCAGCGGCATTAACGAAGATTCCCTGGGCATTCCTGTAATCGCAATCGGTGTACCTACCGTTGTGGATGCGGCTACAATTGTAAACGACACTATGGAAAACCTGGTCGCAACCATGGATGCCACTCCTCAGATGCAGGATTTGGGCGGTGTACTTGGAACCATGAACCAAATGGAGAAGCACCAGATGATCAGCGAACTGATTTCCCCTCATCTGAATACGATGTTTGTAACGCCCAAGGATATTGATGAAACAGTAAAACGAATCGGATATACCATATCAGAAGCATTAAATATTGCATTGCAGTTGGCATAAATGAAAGTTTCATCTCATATATTAAAGAATATGGGGTGAGAATATGAAGCATACAGAGAAATGGATACGAATCATATTGTGGCTGCTGTTTTTTGTTTTGGGGGGTTACATTATATATAGAGGAATCGGGATTGCATCGGAAAACGGATGGTTTGAGAAATCATCTGTGGTTTCCAGTATCTACAAAGGGATTGAGGAAATGTCTGTGGGCACTTTTATGCCCGGGCTTTCTTACTCAGCAAATCAGACAAGCAATGGGGAGCATTGGTTGTCTGATTTGTTTAGTGAAAGCTTTCCCTTGTATGAATATGTGAACATGCAGGAAGGATACGAACAGAATATAGAAAGTAAAAGTGAATATGAAATGATTCTGGCGGCGGAAGCAGCGGCGGAAGACAACATGGTGCCAAGGCCAAAAGAAGAGATGCCGCAGGATACCGGCGAAACGATTGCTGCTCCGGAATCGGAAGTAGCAAGTGCACAGGAGGAGACGCAAGCCCAGACAGGAGATGCCGCGCAGGACAGCTCTGACAGTGTTGCAGCAGATGCCGGCGTGATCAAACGGTCGCCGGTTGTGGAATTCCCCATGGATAAACTTCTGGATTATGATTACGTCCTGAATAACTTCTATGCAATCGATATGACGACTACCATTGACAGAGAGCATCTGGATGTAAATAACCTGATGAATGAGAAGATGACTTTGGAACAGGACAATTCCAAGCCTCAGATTTTAATCTATCATACCCATTCCCAGGAGGCGTTTGTTGACAGTGTACCGGGGGATGTGAGTACTACAATTGTGGGTGTCGGAGAGTATCTGTCCAATATCCTGCGGAATAAATATGGTTACAATGTAATTCATAATACCGGTGTCTATGATCTGATTGATGGGGAACTGGACCGGAATAAAGCATATGATCTGGCTTTTGAGGAAGTATCACAGGTATTGGCGGATAATCCCTCTATCGAAGTGGTCATTGATTTACATAGAGATGGAGTGGATGGGAAGAAAATGGTAACCGAGATCGATGGAAAGCCCACCGCCCAGATTATGTTTATCAACGGACTTAGCAGAACAACCCAGAATGGAGATATTACCTATCTGCCCAATCCTTATATTCCGGATAATCTGGCATTTGCATTTCAGATGAAGTTAAAGGCAATGGAATATTATCCTGACTTTACGAGAAATAATTATCTTATGGCATACCGGTTTAACATGCATCTGCGTCCCAAGACCCTGCTTGTGGAATCCGGCACCCAGTTAAGTACGGTAGAGGAAGAGCGCAATGCCATGCTGCCCCTGGCAGATATTTTGCATCAGGTACTCAGTGGGGAGTAGACAAGAGGGGAATAAATGTGATACACTGTCTTGGAAAGTCAAATAATCGGCCCTAAGCGGCGGAGTATTTGACCCTTGCGGCAGTTGCCGGATGGACATACGGGCATGTCCGCCAGGCTCGCTGCCCGGGGAAATAAAGTCGACGGATAGCGATTCGACCCACTGAGGAGGAACAGACGTGGCAGAGATAGATCAGAGCAAAATAAGGAATTTTTGTATTATCGCTCATATTGACCATGGTAAATCAACATTGGCAGACCGTATTATAGAGAAAACGGGACTGTTAACCAGCCGTGAAATGCAGGCTCAGGTATTAGATAATATGGATTTAGAAAGAGAACGGGGCATTACGATTAAAGCACAGGCCGTAAGAACCATCTATAAGGCGAAAGACGGGGAAGAGTACGTTTTCAACCTGATTGATACGCCTGGGCATGTGGATTTTAACTATGAAGTTTCCAGGAGTCTGGCAGCCTGTGACGGTGCGCTCTTAGTAGTAGATGCCGCACAGGGAATAGAGGCACAGACTCTTGCAAATGTATATCTGGCAATGGATCACGATCTGGATGTCATGCCGGTGATCAACAAAATTGATCTCCCAAGTGCCGATCCGGAACGTGTTATTAATGAAATTGAAGATGTAATCGGAATAGAAGCACAGGACGCACCTCGTATATCAGCCAAGACAGGACTGAATGTAGATGAAGTTCTGGAGCAGATCGTAAATAAAATACCGGCACCTGCAGGCGATCCGGGAGCACCTTTACAGGCATTGATATTTGACTCCATCTATGATTCTTACAAAGGGGTTATCGTATTTTGCAGAATCAAGGAAGGTTCGGTAAAACGAGGCACCCAGATGCTTATGATGGCTACAAAGGCAACTGCGGAAGTAGTTGAGGTAGGTTATTTTGGTGCAGGACAATTTATTCCATGTGAAGAATTAAGCGCTGGAATGGTTGGCTATATCACAGCCAGTTTGAAAAATGTAAAAGACACACGGGTGGGAGATACCATCACAAACGCCCAGAATCCCTGTAAAGCACCGCTTCCGGGTTATAAAAAAGTAAATCCTATGGTATATTGCGGCATGTATCCTGCGGATGGTGCCAAGTATCCGGATTTACGGGATGCTTTAGAAAAATTACAGTTAAATGACGCTTCCCTGCAGTTTGAAGCGGAGACATCCATTGCTCTCGGCTTTGGATTCCGCTGTGGATTCTTGGGATTATTACACCTGGAAATCATTCAGGAACGTTTAGAGCGTGAATACAACCTGGATCTGGTAACAACGGCGCCGGGTGTTATCTATAAGGTATATAAGACAAATGGCGATGTGATTGAACTCACCAATCCGTCTAATCTGCCCGATCCTTCCGAAATCGAATATATGGAAGAACCGGTAGTAAGTGCCGAGATTATGGTAACAACGGAATTCATAGGTTCCATTATGGAACTGTGCCAGGAACGCCGTGGTGTTTACTTAGGAATGGAATATATGGAAGAGACCAGAGCATTGTTAAAATATGAACTGCCCTTAAATGAAATCATCTATGACTTTTTTGACGCGCTGAAGTCCCGTTCCAGAGGCTATGCTTCATTTGACTATGAAATGAAGGGCTATGAACGTTCGGAACTGGTAAAACTGGACATCCTGGTAAATCGGGAAGAAGTAGATGCACTGTCCTTTATCGTACATGCGGCTACCGCTTACGAAAGAGGGCGTAAAATGTGTGAAAAGCTGAAAGAAGAGATTCCAAGGCAGCTGTTTGAGATACCGATTCAGGCAGCAATCGGAAGTAAAATCATTGCCCGTGAAACAGTAAAGGCAATGCGTAAAGACGTTCTTGCAAAATGTTACGGCGGTGATATCAGCCGTAAGAGAAAACTTCTTGAGAAACAGAAGGAAGGTAAGAAGCGTATGAGACAGATTGGTAATGTGGAAATTCCTCAGAAAGCTTTTATGAGCGTGCTGAAGCTGGACGATAAGTAAATTTTAGAATATGAAACAAAAAAAGGATTCCAATTCTCAGGAATCCTTTTTTTTGTGATGTTTTACACACTCCGTCAGTAAATACTCTATTTGCCCGTTAATAGAGCGGAAGTCATCTTCCGCCCATTGGGCCAGGTCATTCCAGAGGCTGGCAGACAGCCTTAACGGAACCTGTTTTTTACTTTTGTCTTTTGGTTTATTTTCCAATGCTGCCATCCTCCCCTTTTAAATTATAGAATTAATGGTGTTTGCGTTAATAAAGAGAGCCGCTGTTTACGATGGGCTGGGCATCTTTGTTGCCGCAGAGTACAACCAGAAGATTGCTAACCATGGCTGCTTTTCTTTCTTCATCTAATTCCACAATCTCATTTTCACTTAATTTCTGTAAAGCCATTTCCACCATGCTGACAGCGCCTTCCACAATTTTTTGACGGGCATCGATAATAGCGGCTGCCTGTTGTCTCTGAAGCATAGCAGAAGCAATTTCAGGAGCGTAGGAGAGATGGGTAATACGTACTTCCATAATGTTAATACCTGCATCTGCTACTTTTTCCTGTAATTCACCTTTCATGATATCCGCTACTTCCTGGCTGCTGCCTCGAAGTGATCTCTCATCGCCACCTTCACTGGTGTCGTAGGGATATCTTCTGGCTGCATTTCTGGTAATTGCATCACATTGGATAGAAAGGTATTTTTTGTAGTTTTCTACATTTAATACAGCTTTCGTTGCATTTTCTACTTTCCAGATCACTACCGTTCCGATTTCGATGGGATTTCCAAGTTCGTCATTCACCTTTTGCTTTTCATTATTTAAGGTTAATGTCTTAAGTGACACTTTTTTGCTTCCGTCTCCTCCGATATTAACGTTTGCTCCGTTTCCGGCTGAAGCAGTTACATATCTTTTGACCGTGGGGTTAATTGCAGAGCAAAATGGGTTTACCCAGAAATACCCATCATTTTTTAAGGTTCCGTAGTAATTACCAAAAAGTGCAAGAACCAGAGCTTCATTCGGGTTAATAACTTTCAAGCCTCCGAATCCAATACATGCAACAGTAAAAATAATAATTGACAATGTAACAACAACGCCTGTTAAAGCACCTTCCAAAACGGATACACCTACAATAAATAGGGCAACACTTCCTAAAAGACCGATAATGCACAGAAATAACATCCCCATGCCGTTTGCCGCTTTTAAGTCTTTCTCTTCTGTTATCTTCTGTTTGTTGATCTCCATAATCCCATCCTCCTTCAGATGATTAAAATGATATTAAATTGATATCATTATAATAACTCCAAATAGTTTGAAAGTCAAGATGTTTTAACTGAATTTTAGAAATATTGTCTTATATTTTATGCATTGTTATACTTCCCTGATATGAGGCTGGAATCCGTTGTAAAATAAAGGGAAAAATGTTATACTCCAAACAGAAATAAAGCTAAGGAAATGCAGGGGAAAAGGGGTAAGCAAGGAGAAAAAATAATGTGAGAGGAGAAAAAAGATGGGAGAGAGAAGGTATTTAGAAAGAAGGTTTTCAGAAAGAAGGTTTTCTAAGAAAAGGAGTTTAGAAAGAACGTATTCATCCAGGGAGCATTTACTGGAGAAGTTAACTGCAGCCGTTTCTGTTTACATGATTTTTGCATTGGGGATTTTCCTGCTGGGAATGATGGTGATGCCATTGACAGCAAATGCCAAGGGCTCTAAGACATATGCGGAATTTACAACGGAATATGCGAAGCCCGGAATGCCGCTGGAGGTGAAACTGCAGGGGGATTCTGTATCAGGGGAGCTCATGTATAAGTGGTCTGTGAATGGCAATGCAATCGATAATGACACAAACACCTACATACCGTCAGAAGAAGATCTGGAATCTTTTATTGAAGTGACGGTTTATACGGATGACGAAAAAAATAGTTATTCCTGTAATTTATATTGCAGCCAGCTTCCGGTTATGTACATAACCACAGAGGCGGAGATTCAGAACAAAGAGGATTATGTTGCAGGCACGCTGACCACGAAGCGGAATGAAGAATATATGAATCAGGATGCAACTGTTTATAATGGAGATATTGAAATAAGGTACCGTGGCAACAGTACCATGGGATATGACAAAAAGCCATACAAAATTAAACTGGATAAAAAGAAAGATATGTTTGGATTTGGTGTAAACAAACATTGGGTTCTTCTGGCTAACCATCTGGACGGTGCCCTGATGCGCAATAAGCTGGCATATGATTTGTCGGGATTCCTGGGTATGCCTTATATGCAGTCGACAGACGTGGTATTGATCATGAACGGCAGATATGACGGGATCTATCAGTTCTGTGAGCAGATTAGGGTGGATTATAAGTCGGATGGTAACCGTGTGGATATTTATGACTGGGAGAAGGCATCCGAGGATTTTGCCGGTGCAATTGCAAAGGCAGAAGGGCTTGACAAAACGGCTAAAGCAGATTTGGAAAATACAATGCTTGTGGATATGACTTGGGCATCTACTCATAAGGTTTTTTTCAATGGTGTTACTTATGATCTGGAAAATGAAAAATATGATATTAAAATTCCGGAGCTGACAGGAGGATTTTTAATAGAAATGGATTCATATTTTGATGAGGTATCCAAATTTAAAACAAGGCTTCAGCAGCCATTAATGTTTAAAAGTCCTGAATTTGTGAATACAAATGAAAATTTGATGCAATACACTAGTGATTATATGGATGCTTTTGAAAATGCAATTCAGTCCTACGATTTTTCAGATACCTGGAATAAAAATAAAGTAAGTTATTCCCAGCTATTCGATATGGATTCTCTTGTAAAGTTCTGGCTGGTAAATGAACTATTTATGAACGAAGATGCCATGAAGAAAAGTACCTATATGTATAAGGATTTAGATGGTCTTTTTTACATGGGACCGATCTGGGACATGGACTGGTCTTCGGCTTCAGATGTCAGCGCTACCAATTTTCCTAAAGAGTGGCAGACCTTTCATTTTAATATAGAGGGGCAGAAAACCCAGTGGTATAAATATATAACCAAGGATCCTTACTTTGCCATAAAAGCAAGAGAACTGTATCTGGAACTCCGTAAAACTTATTTACAGGATCTCATTAATACGAATGGCATCATAGATGCAAACAGCAGTTATTTAAGCCGTGCAGCCCAGGCAAATACAGAGAGATGGAATGGCAGCGGAGGTTTTCCACGGGATGGATTTGACTATCAGGTTGATAAACTGAAAACATTTCTCACAACAAGAATCTTCTGGCTGGATGAGCAGTTCGCTACTGTAGAATCACTGATGGCTTCCTGGAATACAGATCGATTTAATAACAGCATAACGGGAGTATTAGATATTTCACAAAATAACAACAACACAGCGTCTGTTACCGTGCCAAAGGAGATTACAGAATTGTCATTGACTGTAAATGGTATATATGCAGGCGGCGGGAAAGTGAAAGACGGCAAGATAACGGTCAGCTTTGATGACAGTTTCGTGAAGCTTGGCGACAAAGCTGAGAATATTGTTGTCTATTGTGGAAAAGATAGGAATAATCAGACATACTATCAATATCAGTCTTTTACAAAAGAAGCAGAGCCTGTAATTACCAGTTATCAGATCTCAGTAACAGCAACAGAAGGTGGCAGAGCTTATATTCAATCCGAAGAAGGGGAACTGACTGGAATAGAAGTACAGGAAGGCAGTGAAGTCACGGTAATGGCAGCTGCAGATGAGGGATATGATTTTAATGGCTGGTATGAAGATACGGTAAGTGAAGAACAAAAAGTATCCTCAGAGGCGGCTTATCATTTTACAGCATCGGCAGACAGAAAATTATTGGCTGAGTTCCGGAAGATGGAGGAGCAGCCAAAGCCCGATCCGGATCCCAATCCACAGCCGAAGCCTGATCCAGAGCCGGAGCCAAAACCGGAGCCAAAACCGGAGCCAAAGCCGGAACCAAAGCCGGAACCAAAGCCCGAACCCAAACCAGAGCCAAAGCCGGAGCAAAAGCCAGAACCGGCAGTATCAAAACCCACCCGGTTAAAAGGTACTTCCATTCAGGCATCCAGTCTGAAGCTGACTTGGAAAAAGGCTTCAAATGCTGTTTCTTATAAGGTTTATCGTTCAGAAAAGAAAAATGGAACTTATAAATTGCTGGCTGAGACGAAGAAGACCAGTTACAAAGATACAAAAGTAGTTCCGAAAAAAGCCTACTATTATAAAGTGCAGGCTGTTAATAAAAGCTCTGGAAAATATTCCACAGTTACAAAACTAAAAACAAAACCTCTTTCCGCACCCAGGATGAACCTGGAATCAACAAAAAAGAAACAGGTCAAAATATCCTGGAAGAAGGTTGCCGGAGCAAAAAAATATGTGGTTTACCGTGCAGATAAAGAAAAAGGCAAATATAAAAAGGTTGCAGTAACCACAAAAATAAGCTATAAAGATAGAAAGAGAATAAAATCAGGTAAAACGTATTATTACAAAGTCCGCGCTTATCATTCGAAAACAAGCGATGGAAGTATATCAAAAGTAAAATCAGTAAAAGTAAAATAAAGACCCCAGAGGATTATTAAAATGGAACAGACGAAAAATTTAGGCATCTACATTCATATACCTTTTTGCATCCGTAAATGTGCATATTGTGATTTCCTGTCTTTTGCATCCGAAGAGAATACCAGAAAAGGATACATCCAGTCACTGATCGCTGAAATCCGGCAGTGGGAAGATGTAGAAAGATGGCATATCACCTCCATATTTATAGGAGGAGGGACACCCTCCGTGTTAAAGAAAGAGGAGACCGCCGGAATACTGGAGGCAGTATACAACAAGTTCCAGGTGGATGATGATGCAGAAATTACTACGGAAGCCAACCCCGGTACGCTTACAAAGGACAAGCTGTACGCCTACCGGGAACAGGGGATTAACCGGCTAAGCCTGGGGCTTCAGTCTGTTCACGACCAGGAATTAAAACTGCTTGGCAGAATACACACTTATGAAGATTTTTTAAAAGGTTTTCACATGGCAAGAGAAGCAGGATTTTCAAATATAAATGTGGACTTAATGTCGGCACTGCCGGGACAGACCGTGGATTCCTGGAGGGAAAGCCTGACCAAAATATTGCGTCTGAAAGCGGAACATGTCTCAGCCTACAGCCTTATTATAGAAGAGGGGACTTTGTTCTATGAGAAGTATGCCGAGGATGCAAGGCTGCGGGATCTGGGAGAAGACTGCCGGATACTTCCGACTGAAGAGGATGAACGCAGCATGTACTATGAGACACGGCGTTTAACCGGGGAGTACGGGCTTGAACAGTATGAGATTTCTAATTATGCAAAACCCGGATATGAATGCAGGCACAATCAGGCATACTGGCTGCGCCAGGATTATCTGGGGTTTGGCCTTGGAGCCTCATCACTGATTGATAATGTACGTTTTCGCAATACAGCAGATTTGAAGCAATACAGCCAGGGAATATATGAAAAAGAAGAAAGAGAGGTGCTGTCTGTACAGGAACAAATGGAAGAAACCATGTTCCTGGGACTCCGTATGAAAGACGGGGTCTCCATGGAAGCATTTGAAAAGGTTTTCCATACTCCATTTTCTACTGTCTATGGAAAGACAGTACTCGATTTAAAAAATGAAGGGTTGGTGCAGACAGAAGACGAGAGACTCTTCTTAACAGAAAAGGGATTTGATTTAAGTAATTATACACTGGCGCAGTTTTTGCAATAGGGGTAAAACCAGGTTTTTGACTGCAAAATATAACCAAATTTCTGAAGGAAATTAATTAAATTTTAAAGAAATGTTAAATAGTGGTTGAAAAGTTGTAATATATTGTGTATAATTAGCTCGTAACTTTGAAATGGAGTATGAAGAAAACAAGGGAATTTATATGAACAAAAAGGTTAAAGTTTTAATTTTGATGTGTTGTCTAGTAATTGGCATGATAATACCAATGAAGCCGGAAGCAGCGGCTGCCTCCACACTAAAGATTAGCGGACATAAATATCCGGTATCACACAAGTTAGGATCCAGCTATTCACTAAAGGGAAGGATCTCATCTAATTACAGGATCAAAAGGATAACCGCTGGAATATACAATTCTTCTGGTAAGAAATCGTATTATAAGAGTAATATTTATCCGAATACGTTAAGCTACAATCTGGCGTACTCACCGGCTGATTATGCTTTACAGTTTGACCGGTTAAAAAAAGGTAAGTACTTATACAAGGTTACGGCAAAAGATGCGTCTGGGAAGTCCAGAACTTTAGTGAAAAAGACATTCAATGTAGTTACGAAGACTTCAAAGCTAAAGATTTCAAGTCCGGTACCAAGTTCCGATTTTGCAATCAATGCAGGTGGGTACTATGCGGTAGGCGGAACGATTAATTCGAATTACAAGATTACGAATGTAACAGCAAAGGTTACGGATGCAGGAGGGGCTACCAAGTTCTCCAGATCAGTAAAGCCAAATACCAAGACCTTTAAGATTGGTTTTGAAATTGACGGTGCGATGTCATTTAATACACTCCCGGCAGGTACATATAAGTATATTGTAACTGCAAAGGATAAATCAGGAAAATCCAAGACATTAGTGAAAAGGACCCTGACTGTAAAAAACAATACACCATCAAATCCGAATAACGGTTCAGACGGAGGTTCTTCAGGAGGAAGTTCAGGAGGAAGTTCCAGTGGATCCACAGCTAATTTTGTTCAGAGAACGGTTCCACCGGATTTGAATAATGGAAGCTACTATTCAGGACTCTACAATATTTACTTTAATTTTGATTATCTGGCACCAACGGGTAAGAAGACAAGCGGTGGTTATAACAGAGGAAATTGTACCTGGTATGCATGCGGAAGAGCAAGAGAAGTGATGCTGCAGGCAGGAAAGTCTCCGAATATGTCTATCTTCGGACCGGATCCGGTAGGTATCTGGAATGCCAATAAGAAAGACAAGGTATATGCATATGGTTCCACTCCAAAGGTTGGCTCATTAGTGGTTTTTGATTACAACTCTTCAGGAGATGCACATATCGCAATGGTAGAGGCAATTATCAATGGTGTACCATACGTATCCGAATCAGGATACAGCATGAGCAGCAAAAAACCAACAGCTTCCAATATATCTTTCCATTATGGAAATATGTATGAATGGGGCGCAGGAAGAAGAATCTTAGGATACATATACTTAATATAAGATAAGTAGTTAAATTTAAAATGCCTTAGCACAGACCAAACGGTTTTTGCTAAGGCATTTTGTTATGAATGAAAAATCTGATCTTTAAGGTATTGATGTATGGCTTTTGAAGTGTCCTGGGTATAATGCAGGCCATCAACCGTATCAAAACCATTTTGAATCAGGTAGTTGTAGCAGTCCAGATAACGGGTGCTGAATATTTCCTGCAGGGATCCGTTAAAATTTTGGATCTGTGCATTTGTGATTCCTTTGGTTTTTTCTTCATTTACCGGATTCACAGACATAAAATAAAAAGCTGCATCGGGGTAGGTTTGAATCAGTTCCTTATATAAGGTCAGATAGAGACTGATATTTTCCACATCATTTACCCCCAGATTGAAGACTACTGTTTCAGACGGGGATTCGGCAAGTGTGCTTTTTAATTCCGTCAGCCCGGTTTCGCTGAACCATTTGTAACCTTCTCCCTCTTTTGCAATATATACAGTAGAATCATCAGAAGATTTCATGGCCTCTTTCATGGCAACGGTACGGGAATCCCCTACCAGAATAAAAGATTTATTGCTGTTTGATGCGTCGTTGTTCTTAGCCTGATCGGGATTATTGTTATTCCCCAGTTGTCCGTCTGCGCTATTAAGAGCGTTATTTCCTCCATTCAGGGCGTTTTCATAAAAAGGGAGGTATTTCTTCAGAGGATTTGTATCTTCCATCATATAGAGCGTCAGAATGGCGGACAGCGCCAGCAGAGCTGCTATAGATAAGGATGCAAAAATCACAATCAGTGTATTTCCTTTTTTCATAATGTTCATGCTGCCGGGAAGGCAGTATCCTTTCCTATAGATTGTTGAAATTTCCTATACTATTTTACCTATAAATGTCAAATAGTTCAAGCTTTTTTAAATCCACAAGAATATTTGTTAAATATAAAAATTAAAATAATTTCTAAAAAAAGTATAAATACTATTGACAAAAAAAAGGCAGAGTGCTATTTTATGTACATAGATGTTAGCACTCCACTCAGACGAGTGCTAACAACAACATAAAAGGAAGGAGGATTTAAGGATGCAGCTGGATGAAAGAAAGACGAAAATTCTTCACGCCATTATCAAAACGTATCTGGAGACCGGAGAACCGGTAGGGTCCAGAACGATATCTAAGTATGCAGATTTGAATCTGAGTTCCGCAACAATTCGCAATGAAATGTCAGACCTGGAAGAACTGGGGTATATTGTTCAGCCTCACACTTCAGCTGGCAGGATTCCTTCGGATAAAGGTTATCGGCTATATGTTGACCGGATGATGGAGGAAAAAGAGCGGGAAGTTACCGAAATGAAAGAACTGATGATTCAAAAGCAGGATAAGATGGATCTGGTGTTAAAGCAGGTGGCAAAGGTACTGGCATTAAATACGAATTATGCTACCATGATTACGGCACCTCAGTATCACCGGACGAAGCTTAAGTTCATTCAACTGTCCATGGTAAGCGATGATCAGATACTGGCCGTCGTTGTGACAGAAGGTAATGTAGTCAAGAATAAGATGCTTCATATAGAACACTGCCTGGATAATGAGACCATCCTGAAGCTGAATATTTTACTAAACACAAGCTTAAACGGATTGACCATAGAACAGATCAATCTGGGGATGATTGCGAAGTTAAAGGAACAGGCAGGCATTCACAGCCAGGTAGTAAACAGTGTTCTGGACGCTGTAGCAGAAGCAATAAGGCTGGATGACGACGATCTGGAGATCTATACCAGCGGCGCAACCAATATTTTTAAATATCCGGAGCTTAGCGACAGTGAGAAGGCCAGTGAGCTGATCAGTGCATTTGAAGAGAAGCAGCAGCTGGTAAGTCTCGTACATGAAACCATGTCCGAGGGGGAACACAATGGCATACAGGTCTATATCGGGGATGAAACGCCGGTGAAGACGATGAAAGACTGCAGTGTAGTAACAGCTACCTATGAATTAGGTGAAGGGATGCAGGGTACGATAGGTATTATCGGACCAAAGCGAATGGATTACGAGAAGGTTGTGAATACATTGAAAACATTAATGGCGCAGCTGGATGAATTATTTGATAAAAGCTAGGGAAAGGCGGTAACAAAATTGGCAGATGAAAATTTAAAAAAAGAAATGGAAGAAACTGTGGAAGACCAGGCAGATGAGGCTACAGAAGAAGCAGTAGAAGACACTGCGGAGGAAACCGCAGAATCTGCAAACGAAACTCCTGAAAGCGATGAAGCTGACGAAGAGGCAGACAAAGATGAAGCTGACAAAGATTCGGGAGACGGCAAAGAAGTAAAAAAAGGGTTTTTTGGCAAGAAGAAAGACAAAAAAGATAAGAAAGACGTTCAGATCGAAGAGCTGACAGACAGGCTGAAACGCCAGATGGCAGAATTTGATAATTTCCGTAAGAGAACGGAAAAAGAAAAGAGCGCAATGTTCGAAGTGGGAGCCAAAAGTGTAATTGAGAAAATGCTTCCGGTTGTAGATAATTTTGAACGTGGATTGGCAGCAGTTCCGGATGACAAAAAGGATGATCCTTTTGTAGAAGGAATGGAAAAAATCTACAAACAGCTGATTGGAACATTAGAAGAATTAGAAGTAAAGGCAATTGAGGCTGTGGGACAGGAATTTGATCCGAATTTCCACAATGCGGTAATGCATATTGAAGATGAAGAACTGGGCGACAACATTGTAGCCGAGGAATTCCAGAAAGGTTACACCTACCGTGAAAATGTAGTAAGACACAGCATGGTAAAGGTAGCAAATTAAGCAAATAGTGTGATGTAACAGTCACCTCTTTTAAATAGTAAATAACAATCTCAAATCATAGTATATTAAATTAGGAGGAAACAACAATGGGAAAAATTATCGGTATCGACTTAGGGACAACAAATAGCTGTGTAGCAGTTATGGAAGGTGGTAAACCAGTAGTTATCGCCAATACAGAAGGAGCAAGAACAACACCATCCGTAGTGGCATTTACAAAAACGGGAGAAAGACTGGTAGGGGAACCTGCAAAACGTCAGGCAGTAACAAACGCTGACAAAACAATTTCTTCTATTAAAAGACATATGGGTACAGACTACAGAGTAGCAATTGATGACAAGAAATATTCACCACAGGAAATTTCTGCTATGATTCTTCAGAAAATGAAAGCAGATGCAGAAGCTTACCTTGGAGAAAAAGTTACCGAAGCTGTTATCACAGTTCCTGCTTATTTCAACGATGCTCAGCGTCAGGCAACAAAAGATGCTGGTAAAATCGCAGGCTTAGATGTAAAACGTATCATCAACGAGCCAACAGCAGCAGCACTTGCTTATGGTCTTGACAATGAAAAAGAACAGAAAATCATGGTATATGACTTAGGAGGCGGTACATTCGACGTTTCCGTAATTGAAATCGGTGAAGGTGTTATCGAAGTATTATCCACAGCAGGTGATAACAGACTGGGTGGAGATGACTTTGACCAGAAGATCACAGATTATATGTTAGCAGAATTCAAGAAAAACGAAGGTGTTGATTTATCCAATGATAAGATGGCTCTTCAGAGATTAAAAGAAGCTGCTGAAAAAGCGAAAAAAGAACTTTCCAGCGCTACAACAACAAATATCAACCTGCCATTCATCACAGCTACTGCAGAAGGTCCAAAACATTTTGATATGAACCTGACAAGAGCTAAATTTGATGAACTGACACATGACTTAGTAGAAAGAACAGCTACACCTGTTACAACAGCATTAAAAGATGCAGGTTTAACAGCAAGCGAAGTTTCCAAAGTATTATTAGTTGGTGGATCTACACGTATCCCGGCTGTACAGGATAAAGTAAAATCCCTGACTGGCAAAGAGCCAAGTAAAACTTTGAATCCAGACGAATGTGTTGCTTTAGGTGCATCCGTACAGGGTGGTAAATTAGCAGGAGATGCAGGCGCAGGCGATATCTTATTATTAGATGTTACACCATTGTCACTGTCTATCGAAACAATGGGCGGCGTTGCTACCAGATTAATCGAAAGAAATACAACAATTCCTACAAAGAAGAGCCAGATCTTCTCTACAGCAGCAGATAACCAGACAGCAGTTGACATCCATGTAGTACAGGGTGAAAGACAGTTCGCCAAAGATAACAAATCTCTTGGACAGTTCAGACTGGATGGTATCCCGCCAGCAAGAAGAGGTGTTCCACAGATCGAAGTTACTTTCGATATCGATGCAAACGGTATTGTTAACGTATCTGCAAAAGACCTTGGAACAGGAAAAGAACAGCACATCACCATTACTTCCGGTTCTAATATGTCCGATAATGAAATCGATAAGGCTGTAAAAGAAGCAGCTGAATTCGAAGCACTGGATAAAAAACGTAAAGAAGCAATTGATGCCCGCAACGATGCTGATTCTATGGTATTCCAGACAGAAAAAGCAATGGAAGAAGTAGGAGATAAGATTGATGCGAACGACAAGACAGCAGTAGAAGCTGATCTTACAGCATTAAAAGAACTGATTGAAAAATCCAATCCGGAAGAAATGACAGAAGCTCAGGTTGCTGAAATCAAAGCCGGAAAAGAAAAATTAATGGAAAGCGCTCAGAAATTATTTGCAAAAGTATATGAGCAGGCTCAGGGAGCTGCAGGAGCAGAAGGTGCAGGTCCGGCTCCGGAAGGCGGCGAAGCTTACCAGGCAGATGATGTAGTTGACGGCGATTACAAAGAAGTGTAGAATAGATACTTGAAACAATGACTTCAGCACCATCTGGCTGCTGAAGTCATTGATATGAATGGAATTAACAGGGAAACTGTCTGAAATAACAGCAGGCAGAATCTGTATTAGGAAAGGTGAACACAATGGCAGAGAGCAAACGTGATTATTACGAGGTCCTCGGCGTAGACAGAGGCGCTGATGATGCTACGATTAAAAAAGCATACAGACAGTTAGCCAAAAAGTATCATCCTGACATGAATCCCGGAGATAAAGAGGCGGAAAAGAAATTTAAAGAGGCTTCAGAAGCATATGCAGTTCTGAGTGATGCTGACAAAAAGAGGCAGTACGACCAGTTTGGCCATGCAGCTTTTGACCAGGGAGGCGGCGGAGCTGGCGGCTTCGGTGGATTTGATTTCAATGGCGCCGATATGGGAGATATTTTCGGAGATATCTTTGGCGATTTATTTGGCGGCGGAAGAAGAAGTGCGAACAGCGGTCCTATGAAAGGTGCCAATCTTCGTGCCAGCGTACGTATAACCTTCGAAGAGGCTGTATTTGGCTGTGAGAAGGAATTGGATTTAAATTTAAAAGATGAGTGTAAAACCTGCCACGGTACCGGTGCGAAACCGGGAACAAGTCCTGAGACTTGTCCGAAATGCGGTGGTAAAGGCCAGGTTGTATTTACACAGCAGTCTTTATTTGGCACAGTTCGGAATGTGCAGACTTGTCCGGATTGCAGCGGAACTGGTAAGATTGTAAAAGATAAATGTACCGATTGCCACGGAAGCGGCTTCACATCCAGCAGAAAGAAAATTGCAGTCAGCGTGCCGGCAGGTATTGATGACGGTCAGAGCATCCGTATTCGGGATAAGGGCGAGCCGGGAACAAATGGCGGACCAAGAGGGGATCTTCTGGTAGAAGTAAGAGTTGCCAGACATCCTATTTTCCAGAGACAGGATATGAATATTTTCTCAACTGCGCCAATTTCATTTGCACAGGCAGCACTGGGCGGTGAGGTTCGGATCAGCACTGTGGATGGAGACATCTTATACGATGTAAAACCAGGTACTCAGACAGATACCAAAGTACGTTTAAAAGGCAAAGGTGTGCCTTCACTGCGTAACAAATCTGTCCGTGGAGACCACTATGTAACGCTGGTGGTGCAGGTGCCGACAAAGCTGAGCGAAGATGCAAAGGAAGCCCTTCGCAGCTTTGATACAGCAACCGGAAATTCTTTAAACCAGAAAAATGCGGGTGCGGAAAAGCCGAAGAAAAAAGGCTTTATGGATAAATTAAAAGAAACTTTTGAAGATTAAACTGCAGGAGGGTACTGCGTGGTCTGTTGTGACATTTATATGTTTTGTCAGACTATGCAGGCCCTTCTTTCTTAATTTTTTATAATTAAAGAAAGCCTTTTCTTAATTTTTCCTATAATGTCTGGGAATTGTTGACAAACAGGATAGTAACGGGTATTATATGAATATAGAAACAATTGTGATGAGGGATAGGTATGCAGACAGGTACTTGTTAAGACTCGAATGTTAAAATCATGAGTCGGCTGGATTTAGAAATCTGATTAACAGATCTATATTCAACCGCATCAATTTGTTTTCAGGCTTTATGACGAATGTCATCGAAAAATAAAATATGAAGGAGAGAAGGTGTCGTTATGAAGAGAAAGATCGTAAATAAACTGTTGGCGATCTGCTTATCAATTAGCATGATAGCTGGAACAGGATTACCGGTTACAGCAGCTGGTACCGATAATACGCCACAGACCACAGTTACTACCGAAGCTACAACAGAGAAAGCTACAAGTAATACATCAACGCTTTACAAAGTAAAACTCACATTACCTGGTATCACAGCGGCAACAAGTGTAAAATCTTTATCTGTTAAACAAAATGGAAAAGATTATACATATGATTACAAAGACTTAAAGACGGATGATAAAGGAGTCCTTTATTTAAAGCTTCCGGCAAATGCCAAAGGCCAGACAACATCGATTACCGTAAATGACGTTAGTTATTCCGGAACAGTAAACGCGAATGATGACAATGCATTTGCAGCACCTCCGGCTAAGACAGAATCTGAGAAGACGACAGATAAAGCAACTGAAAAAGCAACCGAAAAGGCTACTGAAAAAACAACTGCAGATTCTGAATCAGAAACAGCAAAGGGAACAGAGGCTGCTACAGAAGCAACAGAAGCTACTGAAGCAACAGATAAGAAATCCCCGGAAACTGAGCCGGTAACGGATACGAAGCCTACGGAAGAAAGCAAAGCACCGGATACGCAGCCAGCTACTACAGAGAGCCAGAAAGCGACTGAAACTACGGGTCAGACAGATAGCAATAAGACGACACCAAGCGAATCAGAAACGACTGATACGAATGGATCTCATAAAGCATCAGCATTAGATAATATTAAGATTGATTTTGCGAATGGGACGCTGACGAATGTTACGGCGGATATGAAGTACAGTGTTGATGGTGGTGTTAACTGGCTTACCTGTACAATTGAAGGTCAGGGCATGAAGATCATAGATACGATGTTCGGGAAAACTGTTCTGATCAAAATGAGCACAGAGGCTACTGGTAAAGAATTTAATATTCCTGGTAAGCCTGATGCGCCTAAAGTAACAGCTACAAATGCATCAGCAAAAGATAAGACAGATGGTACTTTAACAGTAACCAATCCGGGAACTGCAGAATATCAGTATCGTATAAAAGATGGTACTTGGGGAAATATGACAGCTGGTAAGGTTACAGGTTTAGCAGCAGGTTTATACCAAGTTCGTGTAACTGCTACGAATGCAGCATTTGCAGGTAATATAGCAGAGACTACGGTAAGCGTTAACGCAAAAGCTGAATTATCCATTGCAAAACCAGTTTTTTCTGAAAAGTCTTATGGATATAAAGCAGCATCTTTAAATATTTCAGTTAAAAATACCGGAGATGCCGATGCAGTTGTAACAGATATTACTTTAAATGGTGCAAGTAAAGATGCATTTGAAATTATTAATAAAAGCACGGATTTAACAGTACCGGCTAATACAACTACAGGTAAGGTATTAGGTGCTGTACAGATTAAAACAGGCTTAGATACGGGTATATATAATGCATCGGTAGTTATAGCTTATAACAATGGTCAAACAGCTACTACAGAAGTATCGTTGACTGTAAACAAGATGAAAGTTACACCATCAATTGATTCTGTTGAATCAAAGACATATGATAAGAGCAAAGATGCAAAAGGAAAGCTGAAACTCACACCTCCAAGCGGTTACAGTTTTGGAAATGACGAGCCTACAGCAACAGGAAAATTTGTATTTGACAGTGCTGACGCTGGATCGAAAAAAGAAGTTAGTGTTTCCGATATTAAACTGGGTAGTGGATTTGATAAGAATTACGTATTAAGTTCAACATCCATTAAGAATAAAACAACTTCTGCTAAGATCAACAAAGCGAAAAACACCAAGAAGCCGGAAGATGTTAAAGTTTCTTCCTTTACCTACAATTCAATCACAATGAAGAACGCTTCCGGAGTGGAATATTCCATCGATGATGGTGATAACTGGAGCAGCGGTTCCTTTAAGAGCTTAAAAGAAAAGACCTCTTATACAATTTTAGCAAGATTCAAAGAATCAACGAATTATGAAGCATCCAAATCTGTATCGGTAGAGCAAACAACACTGCGTAACCCAATTATCAGCAATCCGCAGAATAATAAGGTTACAGGCGTACAGACCACTACCAGTTACAAAACAGGTTCGACTTTAACATTTACAGCTACTGGAGCAGGATCAGAGATTAAATCTCCATCCCAGTCACCATCGTTAGATGATATTAGATATATTCCGGTAAGTTGGACTTCATATGTAAATGGAACTTGGGATAATAATGCATCATCCAACAGCGGCAGTTTTAAGCTGAATAGTTCCGGTAGTTATACGTTGTCAGTTTCTTTCCAAAAACAGAAATATGATGGAACAAATTGGGTAAATGAGACATCAACGAAGGATACTAAATCAGTTTCCTACAAGGTTGTAACATCAACCACAACACCATCTACCAACAAAAATACTTCCAATAAAACCGGAGTTAAAACCGGAGATGTAAATCCGATTATGCTGATGGTTATCTTACTGGTAGTATCTGGTGCAGTAATCGTGGTATTGGTTGTAAGAACCAGATCAAAACGCAGACAGCACAGAGAATAATTACAAGATTTACAACAAGAAATACAAAGTATGAATAATATAGTCAGGAAAAGCTCTCACCGCCAGGTGGGAGCTTTTCTTATTCACAGATGAATTTAATAATGCATTTCAATATGGTTTTCACGGCAATAATCACTATATTCCTGTGGCGGCATTTCATCCGTAACAATATGGTCAACCTGACTCAGAGGACAGTAGGTCATGAGAGAGAAGTGACCGAATTTCGTATGATCAGCTAAAAGGAAATGCGTATGGCTGTTTTCTATGACTGCCTTTTTAACCGTATATTCTTCTCTTGTTGCATTTGTGAGTCCGTTTGCAATGGTGAGTCCGGTGCATGCCATAAATGCTTTTGTGATATTGTAGGTTTTCAGATAGTCAATGACTTCATTGCCAACAAATGACAGAGTTTCCCGTTTTAACGTACCCGGAAGGGAGATAAGAGTCAGATTCGGGTAAGGAATTGCTTTCAGGCAGACCTGAACGCTGTTGGTGATGATGGTACATTCTTTGTGGGAAATATAGTCGATCATATTAATACAGGTTGTGCCTGTGTCAATATAAATAATATCTCCGTCGTTGACAAATCCCGCAGCCATCTTGCATATGGTATCTTTTTCAGCAGCGTATTTTGTATGACGTTCCTCAAACGGTATGACGTCGCTGATTGGCGGAGCCTCCGCAACGGTAACGCCGCCGTAAACTTTCTTGATCGTCCCTTTTTTAACCAGGGTGTCGATATCTCTTCGTATGGTATTCTTAGATACCGCAAACTGCTCGCAGAGCGTATCCAGAGAAACTGATTTTTGTTCTAATATGTATTGTTCGATTGAGTCAATTCTTTTTGTACGCATAGTCCATTCCCTCTCCTAAATGATGAGTATATTATAGTATATTTTGGGTAAGTTGAAAAGGTGTATTTTGTAATATTTTTAAATTTATGGACGTGTATGCCAGAAAATACAAAGTGTATTCCCCTGATCTGTATGAATTATAGAGTACAAGACCGGTATCTTTTTGAAAACTCCATCAAGAAAACCATAATATTATCACGATGAAGTTAAAATATAACCAAAAACAATTGACAACAATATCAAAACATGCTAGGATAAATGCATAAAAATGATCAATACATATCCAAAATCAGGTTAAAGATAATAAAAAGTTCTTTAATAATTATTTGACAATTAATGATTTGCGATTTTGGCGTTATGGGAGGAGAAAAAGATGTATTTAAACAGCAGGCAGAAAAGGCAGCGGGTGCTGATGATGATATTTGGAGCATTTGCGATATTTTTTACCGGTTATCCTCATATATGGTCTGTATATCAGCCGTATATCCGGGAACTGACAGGATGGACAGAGGGACAGACGTCCATGTGTTTTTATCTGTCTATGTTAACCTTTGTGTTTGGCAATATTTTTGGAGGACGTATTCAGGACAGATATAGTCCCAAAATAGCAATTGCAGTTGGAGGAGGTATTTTTGCGGCGGGTATTTTGCTGTCGGCATTTTTGATTATACCGTCGCCGCTGCCCATGTATTTTACATATGGTGTGATGCAGGGATTTGGACAGGGAATGATGTATACCACGATTCTTTCCACAGCACAGAAGTGGTTTCCCCACAAACTTGGATTTGCATCAGGCGTTGTGGTTACGGCAAATGGTCTGTGCGGATTCTTTCTTGCTCCGGTCAGCAGAGCGATTTTAGCGGAGGATGGTCCGAAAACGGCGTTTTTGGTGATTGGAATCGTAATAGCCATTTCCTGGGTTTTAGGATGTATTTTTATTAAAAATCCCCGGCAGGCTGGTGTCAGGGAGGCAGATCGTCCCGGTTGGGTTGCAGATGAGACGCCCTCTTTGGAAAAGGAAAAACAATATACATCCAAAGAGATGATACGTACCAGAAAATTCTACTATCTGGTTGCAACAATGCTTTTTGGGCTGATTTCTTATTTCATGATTTCCCCGGTTGCACAGGGGATTCAGACAGAACGGGGAATTGGCGTATCCATTGCTGTAACGGCGGTCATGCTAGGCTCCATCATGAATGCATCCGCAAGACTGTTTCTGCCTTCTATGGCGGATAAAATGGGAAGAGTGAAGTGCGTAAAAGGAGTGCTGGTGGTATCGGTCGCAGCGATGATTATGCTGGCAGTATCAAAATCTGTGTTTACTGCTCTCACCACCGTTTCGGTAGTGCTGATGTATGGCTGCTATGGAGGAATCATGGGAAGCTTCCCCTCCCTTACAAGCTCCATTTTCGGGCTTTCCCATTCCGGGGAAAACTACGGATTTGTCATGTCAGGAATTGTAATTGCTACCCTTGGAGCGCCCTTTGTGGCTAATTTAATGACAGCCAATGGTTTTGATACCAATATGGGATTTATAGTCGGGGTAATTTGTGCAGCGCTTTCCGTGCTGTTTATCCTTCTCCTGGAAAGGGAATTGTCGGATAAGCGGGCAGGAAAAGACTTTGGGAATCGGGAAGAAAAGAAACCGGCAAGAGTAATTACAGCAAAGTAATTGTAATTGCATTATATAGAATCAAAATTAATGAAAATAGAATAGGAGGAATGATCGATGGCATTAGTAAAAATGAAAGACCTGCTGGAAAGAGCTAAGGCAGCAAAAACAGGATGCGGGGCATTCAGTGTGGGGAACATGGAAATGGTAAAAGGTGCTCTGCGGGCAGCGGAAGAGACAAATACTCCAATTATACTGCAGATCGCAGAGGTGAGGTTAAAACATTCACCCCTGGAATTAATGGGACCTATGATGGTGCAGGCGGCAAAAGAAGCGAAGGTGGATATAGCCGTGCATCTGGATCACGGTCTCACAATGGAAACCGTAAATAAGGCATTAGAACTGGGATTTACCTCTGTGATGTTTGACGGGTCTACCAGCCCTTTTGAAGATAATATAGCAAAGACAAAACAAGTGGTGGAACTGGCTAAAAAATACGGAGCGACTGTGGAAGCGGAACTTGGACTGGTTGGGGGAAGTGAAGATGGAAGCTGTGACCATGGAATCCGCTGTACCGATCCGGAGGATGCTAAGATCTTCTGTGAAAAAACAGGCGTGGATGCACTGGCTGTTGCTATCGGGAATGCCCATGGCAATTATCCGGTTGCGCCGACACTGGCATTTGATGTTCTGGAGAAAATCCATCTAAGTACCGATGTTCCGCTGGTACTTCATGGTGGAAGCGGAATTAAAGATGAAGATTTCCAAAGGGCAATTTCCCTGGGAATCTGTAAAGTGAACATTGCTACGGCGAGCTTTAACAGCCTGATGGAAAAAGTTGAGGCGTACATGGGTACTCCGGGAAAACACAATTATTTTGATTTAAATACGGCTATGGAAACTGGCGTTTACGAAAATGTAAAACGGCATATAGAGGTATTCCAGACGATATATCAATCATAGATGAAGGGTACGAATACTTCGGAATAGCTCTCTGTTTCTGGGCTTACGGGATGAGACTGGGGCGTACAGATGGCAGGAATGAATTTTCAAACGCGCTCTATTGTATTTACCCCGGGAGACATCAGAAGTATCATCATGAATCTTCACTTGTTTACCTTCCCGATATTGGATATAATGAAAAAAGACAATTGGGAGGCAGGAATGTTATTTCAACCTCTCTTTTCTATATATAAAATTGGCTGACGGGGTAAAGTGTATGAGGAAAACAGGGCTGCTCCTTATGGGAGTGTTGTGTATGGTGCTTTTGGCAGGGTGCAGTAAAAGACAGGAGACGGTATCGAAAACGGATCCGTATGTGATCGGAGTTGTGACGAAATCCAGAGACAGTGAATATTGGATGTCTGTTTGTTCCGGTATGGAAAAAGCAGCCGATGAGGAGGGCGTCTCCGTTTTAATTGTTTCGCCGGATACGGAAACTGACGTCCGGCTTCAGAAAAAAATGATACAGGATCTTCTGGATAAAAAGGTGGATGCACTGGCGGTATCTCCCATAGATTCCTACAGCAATGCTGATTACATAAAAGAGGCAAAGGATATGGGGATACCGGTATTTTCCTATGATACGCAGATTGCGGATGCCAGTGTGCCTTATATTGGGATTGACAATGAAAAGGCAGGAAGGGATCTGGCTGAGTACATGGCTGGACAATTACGTGGTAAGGGGAAAGTTGGAATTATATCCGGGGATTTGAAACAGACGGCACATGCCAGCAGAATCAAAGGATTTGAGGACTATATCGAAAAAAATACCGATATTCAGGTGTCATTTGTGGAGAGCGGATACAGTAACCTTCAGATGTCTGAACGGGAAATAAGCAGACTTATGAACGATAATCCGGATATTTCCGGAATTCTCGCCACCAGCGCAGTAACAGCTCTTGGCATCATGGAGTATATGAAAGGGAGCCCGGTCACCATCGTTACGGTGGATGCCCAGGAAGATGCCATAGAGGCAGTAAAAAACGGCGGCATTGCGGCACTGGCATCCCAGTCCGGTTATGAGATTGGAGAGGAGACGATCCGCTATATCGTTAATTATAAAAATGGAAATGAACAGGAGGACCAGACGATCCTTCCTGTAGAAGTAATTACCCATGAAAATGTGGAAGATTATGAAAAGATAAAAGAAACTTTATCATAATATATCCAAACCTAAAAATAAGACACAAAAATATAGAAATATTACAACATGATAATGATGAGATTATGAA
>OKVW01000181.1_pt1 | contig 42492 bp, 33 predicted proteins | sample 1606991 | NCBI WGS metagenome assembly OKVW01 (sample SAMN03281021, study PRJEB24777) | human gut metagenome | isolation source: fecal sample PR177 from 1 month old male Malay infant, vaginal delivered... | reverse complement strand
TTTTTTCAAGCAGAAGACGGCATACGAGATCCTCTCTGGTCTCGTGGGCTCGGAGATGTGTATAAGAGACAGATTATCATGTGTTCTTTCTGCCTTAAGAATACAATCACCCATAGAAAAGGGAACGACAAAGGAGAAAAAGTATGAAAAAGAAATTTGTAAAGGTTAGCTGTGCGATCTTAGGGAGCAGTATTTTAATTTTAAGCATGGCTGGATGCGGTAAAACAACATCAGAATCTCTTCTAAAATCCATGTCCGAAAATATGTCGAAAGAAGAAAACTATAAAATAGACATGCTTATGGACTTGAAAGCCGGCGGCACTGTTCAGGGAATATCGGTGGATGTTACCATGAATATGGATATGGGAATGAAGGTAAATACAGAACCTGAAATCATGCATGCCGAAGGGAATATTGCTTTGGGAATGCTTGGTATGGATCAGTCATCTCCATTAGAAGTATATACGGTCAGGGACGGTGATAACACCATTTCCTACACCAAATCAGGTGAAGAGGGCTGGACAAAAGAAGTTCAAAAAGATCTGGATAAAAGCCTGAATGCTTATGAATTTAAAGAGTTTGAAAAACTGGCGGCAAGTCTGGAACTTGAAAAGAATACCACTGATCTGGAAGGTGTGGAATGCTACGCATTAAAAGGGGTCCTGGACGGCGAAGCATTGAGCACAATTCTGGACTCTGCATTAAGTGCAATGAACGATTCTGCAGAGATCATGGGAGATGCAGATTGGACAGCTATTAAAATTCCGGTAGAATTTTATATCGCAAAAAAAGATTCCATGCCGGTAAAAATGACGCTTGATTTGCAGACTATGATGTTAGAAGCCATGAAATCAGCAGGTGCACAAGAAGATGTGAAATTCAACTGTGAATCCTGCACTTTTGATCTTAAATTTGGGTCTTTTGGCGAAGTAGAAGCCATTACGCTTCCGGATGATATCAAAAACTCTGCTGTAGAAAAAACTGAGGACAGCGTAGCTTAGTATTAGAGCGTGTAACAGAGCGTCTTTCCCCAGCCCCACCAAACGTTCATTTTCCGTTTTCAATGTAACTGTCACCAATCATACAGGCAATAATTTTTAAACTTTTCGTGTTTTATAACAGAAAATCTGCATTTTAGTACAAACATGCTCAAACTGTATTTAATTTGTGTATAATAATGATTGCTTAGTATTACATGATTCCCATCCCGCAGCTCCCACAAGCTGCGGCGGGTACTCCCAGCAGCAGTATTTTCTATATCAAATCTGTTATCCCTCTTTACTGTATCTTCTTACTCCTACTCCTTTTATCACTACACCTCATATTTTTCAAACATTTAACTGACCGTAAGCTTTTAACTGCATTCGTTGTCAATACAGAAAGGACATCCCACGAAATCCATGGAAAACGTACATTCCTCCCATACAGGCAGTGCCGTAAATTGTATTATTTTTATCTTCTTTATTTTGATCTTAATTGTCGCATTCAGCCATGATTTAGTGATACAGATCTTTATCCACAAGCAAATAGAAATACCATATGTTGAGATAGATTATAACGACAGAGACCTCATATCGAATCTACATTTATATGAACAGATCTCCTTTATTACCCTGCTTCCTGCCGCATTTATGTTAGAACGCAAAAATATGTTTTTGGAGCTTCTGTTATATGGAGTTTCTTTTTGCACGGCGTTACTGTTAATTCGTAATCCAAGCCAGTATATTGATGAACGGATCAGTGACACAATACTGCGTATGCAATGCTACAGCCAGCTGCAATTAACCATATTCATGGTATTTGTTTTGACACTGTTTTTTTGGATTGCCACCAGATTATTTCTGAAGAATGCTCTAATCGAAGAGGGAACCATCAGTACACCGAAAAGAATTATTATTCTGGCTGTTATGTGCGTGATGTGGATTTCTCCCCTGTTGGCTGCCTTTATTATGGATTCATAAAAATGGTTAAACAGATTCGCCCCAAAAGGTTGATTTTGTGTATAGAAAAGAGAACATTTGGCTTAAAATCCAGCTCTGTTTATCCTTTTTCATAGTCTATGGCATAAATATATCATTTTAGTACAAATATGAATCAAACAAATCATATTACTGTATAATAAACAGTGCTTAGTATTTATACAAATCCCACCGCAGTACCACACGCTGCAGTGGGATTCTCCCCTTTATTCAAAATCATGATATCTTAAAATAATTCAATTTTCTGACTTTCCCATCAAAACAACTTGTAAATCCAGTTTTCATCATCTATAATACAATTCATAAACCCATTGCAGGATAAAAGCAATAATTCTATAGCTTATAAACCGCTTATTAAAAGCTATCATAAGGAGAAGTGATTTATGAAATGTGTAATCTGTGGAAACGAAAAAAGTATTTTTTCCGTACTTGGTCTGGAAGGAAGCATATGCAGAAGGTGCAATGAACACCTGAATATGTATACCTATGATAGTCCGACAATTGCAAAAGCATATTTTGACAAGGTTTCAGAAACCAGCGAATTAACGCCGGATGCAAAACGCTTTCTGGAACTAAAATACAGGGAACATCAAAATGAAATATCGGAATTTGATGTGGAAAATGCGAAAAAAAAGATTTCTTTGGATATGCCCTTGGATACTGATAATGAAAGTACGAACAAAGAAACAAATGACGGTAAAAAAGAACAAAATGTAATGCTGAAATCTTCCCAGCCATATCCTGAATTTGAAACGCACAACTCTTATGATTGCAGTCTGGAGTATAAAGCATTCCATCGAGAATTAGCTAATATTGAAAAAAAACTGGAAGACCAGTACAACAGTGTAAGAACTATCAAAAATATATTGATATTCTTTGCAGTTTTAACCGGAATCGGATTAGTGGGGACATTTATTTATGTTGCCCAGATTATAAGCGCTTTAAATAAAGTATTTTAAATGGCAGGAATGAATTTTCAAACACGCTCTAAACAATCCATACCAAAAAACTTACCTTTTAATACAAACATTCCCACAACACCCTGACAATCATATATAATGAACCTCGAATTTCGTTATTCACAAACTCGGCTCCGCAGCTTCCTCCAACTCTGCGGAGCAACTCCATTTTGCCTGGCTCCGGGGGAATGCCTCCGGAGCCGGTATATCATAAAATCAAAATCCCTTATAATCTCCAGGAGGTTTCCGTGAAATTTAATCCCCCCATACTACTGACAAAAGAAAACTGTACCAGCCAAAAAATCCAATATTTTGCTTCCTCTTTTATCAAGCTCTATTCTTTTAAAGGTAATTTTGACTACTCCTTCCAAAGCCTAAACCAGCTTGACCAGATCCTAAAATCAATGCCCCCATATGCCAAATTTAACCCTGAATTCCGGCAAAATACTAAGATTTTATTAGGATGCTATATTCTGGAAACAGCCAGACGTTCTTACGGCGGAAGATATAAATGGTGGGAGATAAAAGAATTGCCCATACTCCTGTCCGGTGAGCCGCAAAACGCAATCGGTATTGCTCCTTTTGACAAAGTGTTAGAAAGAATGGTGTCTGACAGATCTGAATCAATTCCCGAATACTTTCAAAAATATATAAACATGATGGAGAAAGCCCGGACAGAAAGCTGCCTTTCTTGTATTATACACTGATATTAGAGCGGAAACTGATACCCCAAAACCTGCATTTCAATACAATTCTACTCAATCAGAACTCTTTTGTTATATAATGTAAAGGTATCTTATATCAATAACTGTAAATATGCTCCACGGCAGGTAAGAAACCGTGGAGCATATAAAGTGAAATCTCATGCCATAAAAACTGCATTTCAATACATACCGGAACACAAAACGCTGAAATTATATATAATGAAAGTGCAGTTAAAAACCCCGCTGCGAGCAGCAGGGTTTTTGACCCTCGCGGCAGTCGCCAAATGGACGCGCCAGCGTGTCCGTTTGGCTCGTTGCTCGCGGGAATAAACTTCTTTATCATTTTATTAACTCTGTTTACAGAGAACTCTCTTTTCAAATACCCCGGAGCCAGCCAACCTCCGGGGTATTTCAGATTTTGTATTTTTCTGCAAAACTACTATACCCGCCTAAATCACCCAGAAATTATCGTGGAAAATAATTCTGCGGTATGCTCCAAAGTCCATCCAGCGATTTAAAAATTCCGCTTGCTGCTTCTCCTTATCCTGCTCCCATGCTTCTAAAAGTTCCGCTGCTTCCTCCTCGCTATTGACCCGTATCCCAAATCCTCTGCCGTTTAGAACCGGCACACCGGTGTACTGGTATTCCTTTAGCGGCTCAATGACGGTTATCTGCCTTTTGCGAATTCGTATGGCAACCCCGTCCCGGAGTACACAGATATCAAAATCTTGGGGATATGAAAAACTTTCCCCTTCTAAGGGAATTATATCGCCCACTGTATACACCTGCTGCACTTCTCTGCTTTTCATAACAGACAGACTTTCCAGGTTGTAATAATATTCTTCAAATATATCTCCCCTTGCCCGGAGATCACCATAGACAAAGGTACTGTCCCGCTCTCCCTCTTCATCCAATCCGCCCAGCTCCTCTATGACACCGCAGGCAGATGTCATATTCGTTATCCGGTCAATGAGAATTAGTTCACCCAGGGTTTTATGCCTGTGGAACAAATCTATGACAGCAGGTTCTGTCAAAACAATTTCACAACGGGCAATTTCATTTTTCACCAGCGTTTCTGCCTCTAGCTGTTCCCCAGTATTTACGTCTACTTTATAACGGACCGCTTTTACCACTCCAGGTATCAGCTTTGTTCCCGCCTTAACGAGAAACTCCTTTCCTGGTAAGAGTCTGGAATCATCCATCCACAGCAGACTTGCCACAAATTGTTTTACTGGTTTTAAATCGGTGTCCTTTGTCAGCACACATCCTCTGGAGACATCCACTTCCCGGTCCAGCTGAATGGTAACCGCCTGCCCTTTGTATGCTTTTAAAGTATCTCTGTCTCCTGCAAAAATACGCTTTACCACTGCCCTCTGTGCACTGGGCAAAGTAACCAGTTCTTCACCCACTTCTATCTTACCGGATTCAATCTGCCCCTGAAATCCACGGAAGGTATGATCCGGGCGGCACACTCTCTGAACAGGAAGCACAAATCCCTGTTCCCAAGTTTCCGCCACATCCATGTTCTCCAGGCAGGTAAGTAAATCCTCCCCTTCATACCAGGGCGTGTTTTGTGATTTTTTCGTAACATTATCTCCTTCCGTAGCTGACACCGGAATGCAGATAATATGTTCCAGTTGAAGTTCCTCTTGTAAATTCTCCAATTCACGTTTAATTTCCAAAAAACGGTTTCTGTCAAAACCCACCAGATCCATTTTATTTACCGCAAATACAAATGAACGGATCCCCATGAGCGAGCAGATTCTGGCATGGCGCCTGGTCTGAACCAGCACACCCTGCTTGGCGTCCACAAGAATTACTGCAAGATCGGCAAATGATGCACCTACTGCCATATTCCTGGTATACTCCTCATGCCCCGGGGTATCTGCCACGATAAAGCTTCTGTGGTCTGTGGTAAAATACCGGTATGCCGCATCTATGGTAATTCCCTGTTCCCGCTCCGCCATTAAGCCGTCCAGAAGAAGGGAATAATCAATTTCACCTCCGCGGCTGCCAACCTTACTGTCCAGTTCCAGTGCTTTTTCCTGATCTGCATATAATAATTTTGCATCGTATAAAATATGTCCGATCAGAGTTGATTTTCCATCATCTACGCTTCCGCAGGTAATAAATTTTAATAATCCTTTCATTAGAAATATCCCTCCCTCTTTCTTCTCTCCATGCTGCCTGCCTCTTCTTTATCGATTACACGGGTGGTCCGCTCCGATGAAACCGCACTTAATGTTTCATCGATAATTTCATCCAGCGTTGCCGCCGTGGATTCACAGCCACCGGTAAGCGGATAACATCCCAGGGTGCGGAATCTGACACTTTTATGCTGAATCTCTTCATTTGGAAGCAATTTTAAACGGTCATCGTCAACCATAATCAGATTTCCTTCTCTTTCAATAACAGGGCGCTTCGCCGCAAAATATAACGGCACGATATCGATTTGTTCCCTTTTGATATACTGCCAGATATCTTTTTCAGTCCAGTTTGAAATAGGAAATACCCGCATACTTTCTCCCTTATGAATTTTTGTATTATACAATTTCCACATTTCCGGCCGCTGGTTCTTGGGGTCCCAGGCATGGGCTTCATTTCGAAAAGAAAAGATTCTCTCTTTTGCCCTGGCTTTTTCCTCATCCCGGCGCCCGCCTCCAAATGCAGCCGTAAAACCATATTTTGTAAGTGCCTGTTTTAGTGCCTGGGTTTTCATAATATCCGTATATGCGGCTCCATGGTCAAAGGGATTGATTCCCTGGCGGATTCCATCTTCATTGCTGTATACCAGCATCTCTATCCCCAATTCCTTTGCTTTTCTGTCACGGAACTCTATCATTTCATGAAACTTCCATGTGGTATCGATATGTAAAAACGGAAACGGCGGCTTCTGGGGATAGAACGCTTTTAATGCCAGATGCAGCATAACAGAACTGTCCTTTCCAATGGAGTACAGCATAACCGGCTTCTCACATTCTGCCGCCACCTCCCGTATAATATAAATCGCTTCTGATTCTAATTCGTCTAAATGAGATAATTCATTTTCTAATTCATCTAAATGAGATAATTCCTTGGATATTTCCTGCATACTTTCTTCCTCCTGCTTGCTGCCAGTTTTTAAATTCTCAATATTGATTTGCATCCTTTTTATTGACTTCAATTATAACCGTGGTGCCATCTGTCTTTTCTACGTGCCAAGAAAGCAGATCACCATTTTCCTCCACGGACAGAAGACTTCCTTTTCCCCCCATATCCGCTCCCAGGTACAGGGAAATAGCATTTACGGGACATTCTTTCACGCAGGAAGCGCAGCCCCAGCAGTCTTTGGGGTAAGCAATATAGGCTTTCCGTTCCTGATCTGCCTTCAACAAACTGCCCGGGCATACCATCCTGCATTTTCCACATCCAATGCACACATTCCTTTTAATTGTTATGCTCATACTGCTCCCTCCTTCCTGCCAGCTCCCGGTATAAGATTTTAATATCCCCATCCTCCATGCGTGAATTTACATATTTCATCCACTCAGGATCTTTTTCCGGATAATCCAGGTTTTCGTTAAAGCTGTTCCATCTGGTCTCTTTTCTTGCCTTTAGATGGGCAATCAGAGTCCTGCAGACCACCAGGCGCTCCTTCAGTTCATATAGAAACATTAACTCATGCATATCTCCTGCCGACAGATTTTTTGTTTGCGCCAACAGTTCCTTAATTTTACTTTCAGCCAGATTCAGCTGTCTCTCATTGTACTGATAATGACTGGAAATACCGCCTGCATAAGTATCCATAATTTTCTGCATTGCTTCTTCCAGCTGTTCTATGGAAAACAATCCCGGTTCCTTTTCCAGTATCTCCCGGACTTCCTGCAATTTTTCACGAGACACCTGTTCCAGGAAAGCGTCCTTATTTTCCGGTAAATTATTATTTGATTCCAGCTTATTTAAATCTTCCAGGATTGCCTGCGCTGCAATTTCACCTTCTGCCAGTGCCCCGGTTACATATTTTTGAGGACATCCCCCGGCTGCATCTCCAGCTGCATAAAGTCCAGCTATGGTCGTTCTTCGCTTGGTATCGATCCAGTATCCGCTTGCCGTGTGTCCGCCGACAATATAGGGTTCCGTCCCTTCAATTTCTACATCTGCTGTACTGGGAAGCCTGCCTTCCTCTATCCATTTCAGCGTTTGGGACGGTGCCATATTCAGATATGCCTTCATTAGATCCAGTTCCTGTTCTTTGGAAATTCCCGTTGTCTTCAGATAACAGGGTCCCCTGCCTGCAAGGTTTTCTTTCACGGTTCCATAGACCCGCTGGGAGGTGGTGATCCCATATTTTTCCTCATAAACTTCTCCTCTGGCGTTTATCTGTTTTGCTCCTGCCCCCTGGGCTATCGTCCCCGTGGGTGCAATCGTATCTTTGCATCGAAGCGCTATAAACCGCATCTCAAAGGTCGTCATCTCTGCCCCGGCACGAATGCCCATAGCATATCCGCCGCCGGTATTAAAAGGCGGGTACCACATTTTATGCCTCGAAAACCCCGGATTGTTCGGGCGGTACAGCCCTGCTGCACCTCCGGTTGCACAAAGTACGGCTTTTGCTTCTATGACATAAATCACCGGCTCTTCCACCCCAATCCCTACTGCCCCCAGAATTTGATTGTCTTTCACTATATAGTCGATTATGGATACCTGGTTCAGCACCTGTACATGCTTTAACCCCTGAACCGCTCCAGCCAGAAGCGGTTTTATATTTTCACCATTTATTTTAATATTCCGTTTTCCTCTGGTTGCGTACTCCCCATTTTCATCTTTCAATATGACCAGTCCCAGGGATTCCAGATGTGCAGTCACGTGGTTCAGCCGCCGGGACATGGTCAGCAGCAGATCTTCCCTTACGATTCCGGCTGCGTCTTTACTTGCATAATCAACATAGTCATCGGGTGTCATGCCATTTGTAATATAAGCATTCAGCGCATTGACTCCCGCTGCAAGGCATCCGCTTCTCTTAATATTTGCTTTCTCAGCTATGATGACAGATGCAGCGCTCTTCTGACGGATCGTTAATGCTGCGTAACATCCTGCTGTGCCACCGCCTATAATTAAAATGTCAGTTTTTTGTCTTCGTATCTGTAACTCTTTCATAATCGGCTCCTTTTGTTGCAATTTTTAGATGCTCTCTTTGTTGTAAATTAAAATTTTAAAACACGCTCTAGAGATATATCAGATTGCCCTCCTGCAGATTTTGATTTTCAATCAGAGCTGCACTGTGTTCATCAAATTCATACAGCTTATAGATCAACACACTTACCTCATCTCCGGGCTTTAGCATTTCCTTCTCAAGGGGCCAGTTTGCCGTGAGAATCAGATCTCCCACCAGAACCCGCACCTCCTGATAGCTGCCCCGAAATGAACTTTCGCATACAACCCCGTCTTCACAGGCATGCACAAACTGTTTCATCTTTCCACGCTTTGCAATTTTTATAAACTCCGGACGGATTACCGCTTTATGAAACGCACTTCCCGCATCAAAACCTTTCAGTCTGCCGTAATTCTCCAGTACCACAGATTCCCCTACAAACTGAGCCACAAAAGGTGTTGCCGGATGTCTGTAAATACGGTCCGGTGTCCCCATCTGTTCCACCCTGCCGCGGTTGGTAATAATTATATCGTCAGCCACTTCCACTGCCTCATCCTGGTCATGGGTAACAAAGATACTGGTAATTCCCACCGTATTAATCATTTCCTTTAACCAGCTGCGCAGCTCCTTTCGCACCTTGGCGTCGATAGCAGCAAACGGTTCATCCAGGAGCAGAAGCTGTGGATTTGGTGCAAGTGCCCTGGCAAATGCCACTCGCTGCCTCTGTCCCCCTGACAATTGATGCGGATACCGCTTTTCCAGTCCGTCCAGCCCGATCAGATGCACCAGTTCCATTACCCAGCTATGTATCTTTTCTTTCCTCTGTTTTTTTATCCGAAGTCCAAATGCAATATTCTCGAAGACTGTCATATAGCGGAACAAGGCATAGCTTTGAAATACAAATCCGATGCCGCGCTTACTTGGATCCTGGTCATTGACCCGGATCCCGTCAATGTATATATCCCCGGCGTCCGGTGTTTCCAGTCCGGCAATCATACGGAGAATCGTTGTTTTTCCGCTGCCGCTGGGTCCCAGAAGCCCTGCCATTCTGCCTTTTTCGATACCAAAACTAACCTGGTCAGATGCCGTATAATCTCCAAATTTTTTCTGAATATTTTTTAACTCCACATACATCAGCGGCCACCTCCTTTTTTCCCTTTATATTCAACCAGATTTCTTAAAATCAGAATCACAACAGCCAGCAGCACCAGTATGGTAGAAACTGCAAATGCCTGGGTAAACTTAAATTCGTTGTACAAAATTTCCACATGGAGAGGCAGGGTATTCGTTTTACCTCTCAGGTGCCCGGAAATAACGGACACTGCCCCAAACTCTCCCACTGCTCTGGCTGTACATAAAATAATTCCATACAATAATGCCCATTTTATATGGGGAAAGGTAATCCTGCGAAATATTGTAAAACCCCCCGCTCCCATAAGCGCTGCTGCTTCTTCCTCATCGGTTCCCTGGGCATTTAGCACCGGTATCAGCTCCCTGGAAATAAAGGGAAAGGTGACGAAAACCGTTGCCAGTATAATGCCGGGAACAGCAAAAACAATTTTAATATCCGCCATCTGCAGCAGGGGATATGCCCACCCGATTCTGCCAAAGGTCATGGAAAGCACCAGTCCGGCGATCACAGGGGAAATGGCAAAAGGAATGTCAATCAGGGTTGTTAAAAGCTTCTTTCCCCTGAAATGATACTTGGTTACTGCCCAGGCCGCGAAGATTCCAAACACCGTATTTACCACTACCGCTGCCCCCGTTGCCTGCAAGGTGAGGAAAAAGGCCTTCCGGGTATATTCATCTGCGATAGCCTTTATATAGGCTTCCCAACCGTTTCCCAGGGCTTCTATTGCAATTACCAGAAGCGGTAAAATTAGCAGTACCGTTAAAAAGACAAGGCTGATGCTGATCAATACTATTTTTGTAACTTTGTTTTCCTTCACTTCCACCTTCTCTTCCTCCTATTCTCCTGCAAATTTTCCGGCATAGATCTGTACCGAGTTAATCAGCAATAATATGAAAAATGATATCAGAAGCATCACCAGCGCAATTGCAGTGGCTCCTTCATAATCAAATTGTTCGAGCTTTCCCATGATCAGTAACGGAGCGATTTCCGTTTTATAGGGAATATTTCCCGCAATGAATACTACACTGCCATACTCCCCGATTGCCCTGGCAAATGCCAGACCGAATCCGGTGAGAAGTGCAGGTGTGATTTCCGGGAGAACGATCCGAAAGAAGGTAATCGTCCTTCCCGCACCCAGCATTGCCGCCGCCTCTTCATATTGGCAGTCCAGCTTCTCCAGAACCGGCTGAATTGACCTTACGATAAATGGGATACCGATAAATATCATGGCTATGGTAATGCCAATACGGGTATAGGCAATTTTAATACCTGCCTTTGCAAATAACCCACCAATCCAGCCATTGTCAGAATACAGCGTCGTTAATGCAATGCCTGCTACTGCCGTAGGAATGGCAAATGGCAGTTCAATCAGTCCGTCTACCATGCGTTTCAATGGAAAGTCATACCTCACAAGAACCCAGGCTAACACAACTCCAAAGAAGCTGTTGATCAGCGCTGCAATGAATGCGCACAGAAAACTTACCTTATAACCGTCAATAATTCTCCTGTCTGTTACAATCCCCACGAATTCAGCAAATCCCAGACCGGAAGCACTGACCGCAATGGAAGCCAATGGAATGATTACGACCAAACCAAGCAATGCCAGCGTGATACCAATTGTGAGCCCGAATCCCGGAATTACCCTTTTTGATCTCTGTTTCCTTTTCATACAATTTCCTTTCTTTGTTTAAATCCCCTATTTTTCATCATAGAACTGGTCGAAGATACCACCGTCATCAAAATGCTTCTTCTGGACCGCTTCCCAACCGCCAAATATTTTATCATCAATGGTGACCAGCTTCATATTCAGATTAAACTGCTCCCCATATTGTTCTGCAACTTTATCATCTGCCGGACGATAGTAGTTCTCGGCTGCAATGCGCTGCCCTTCTTCTGAATAGAGATATTCCAGATACGCCTGGGCTTCCTTTCTGGTTCCTCTTTCCTCTACTGTCTGGTCTACCACAGCCACCGGAGGCTCTGCTTTGATACTGATATCTGGTGTCACTATTTCGTACTCCCCGGGATGTTCCTCCATTGCCAGATAGGCTTCATTTTCCCAGGCGATCAGCACATCTCCCTGCCCATTCTCCACAAATGTAGTCGTTGCCCCCCTGGCTCCGGAATCTAAGACAAGCACATTCTCATATAACTTTTTCATATACGATTTGACCTTCTCCTCATCTCCCTGGTAAGCCTGATCTGCATAAGCCCATGCTGCAAGATAATTCCATCTGGCTCCCCCTGACGTCTTGGGGTTGGGCGTAATGATTTCTATATTCTGTTTAACCAGATCCTGCCATCCGTTAATCTGCTCCGGATTTCCTTTCCTTACCAGAAAAACTATGGTAGACGTATACGGTGCACTGTTATCCGGCAGTTTGCTCTGCCACCCTTCCTGAATCAGTCCCGCATCCTGAATCGCTGTAATATCCGCTGCCAGTGCCAGGGTTACCACATCCGCCTCATTGCCTTCAATTACCGATCTAGCCTGCTTTCCGGAACCGCCGTGAGACTGTGTGATCTCTATTTCCTGCCCCATTTTCTCCTTCCAGTATGTTGCAAAAGCCGCATTGTAGCTTTCATATAATTCCCTGGTTGGATCATAGGAAACGTTTGTAAGTTCTATCTTTTCCGTCTTTGTTTCTCCATCTGCATCTGTACTTGCTGCACCCTGCTGGCATCCCGTTAAAACTGCCGATGCCAGCAGAAGCGTCGTACATAATACCGTCAGCCTGAGCTTTCTTCCTCTTATTACTGCACCGCTTTTCTTTTCTTTTTTCATAATAGATCCCCTCTTTACCTTTCAATTAATCCTTACAACAAAAAACCGGAGGTTCCGAAAATAATCTTTTCCGAAACCTCCAGTTGACTGGTCAGTTTATATTTATTTTTATCCTTATTGTTATCTTAATCTTTCTTTTACATTTTTTTCAAGCTGAACGATCCTTCCATCCTGGATGATCACGGTAACGGCACCATACTGTACCGATTCTATCGCCTGAATAACCTTTGTTATATCCTCTCTCTGTCCGTAAGAATCCACTTTCTTTTTCTCCATTCATCCACCTCTTAACTTTCATATGCAAATACAGCGTGCACCAGACAGGAACAACATCGGCACATTCGTGCTTCTTCTATGTATATTTGATATTGGTTTCTTCGAATATTCATGTGAATTCTCCTCTCATGCTTTTATAATCCCATATAACCTATTAAGTATATCAAGTAAGTATGATATTAGCTATTATATCCTTAATTTTACATTTGTCAAGTGGTTTTTGAAAAATGACTATAAAATATGAATGAAGTCATGGAACTGATGTTATGAAATCCTTAATTCTTATTAAACATATGATGGCTCACAGAAAATATATGCGCAATTTAAGTATATAGAAATGGAATGCCACAGCTCAAATGCTGTGGCATTCCATTCCTCTCCCTTTTTTCAAATATTTTCCGCTTTTTACCCGGTACAAAAAGCATATTGAGCGGAAAAGCCAGTCAATAGCCATTGCTGCCCATACTCCCAGAAGCCCCATTTCAAAATATAATCCCAGCAGATAACTGAACCCTACCCGGAATATCCACATGGAACCAATGGATACCACCATGGTATAAGGAGCATCAAAAGATGCCCGAAGTACATTTGGAAGAGAAAAAGCCAACGGCCAGAGCAGCGCCGCACAGATACTGTGAAAGATAACAATCTGCTTAGCCATCCCGGAGGCCTCCGGGGAGACATGATACATTCCTACAATAGGACCAGCCATTAAAATAATGCCTGTGTTCAACAGCGCCATAAACAGATAGGCATACTTAATCAGCTTAACGGTATAACGCCTGGCCTCCCCAAAAGCCCCGGCGCCCACGGACTGCCCCACCACCGTTATCAGCGCCGTTCCAACTGCAGATGCGGGTATCACTGCACATCCGGCAACCACTCCTACAATGGCATTGGCAGCAATTGCAGCCGTGCCAAATCCGGCGACCAGACTTTGGACCAGTATCTTTCCAACCTGGAAAATGCAGTTATCAAGCCCGGTAGGAATCCCGATCCTCAAAATATCCTTGATAACCCCAGGTTGAAATCCCAGCCGGAAACGTCTTTCATAATGAATGTCTTTCTTCTGGTCATGAAGAACAACCAGCATAATCACAGCTCCTGCCACCCTGGATAATAACGTTGAAAATGCAACCCCAAATACTCCCATATGAAATACAAAGATCAGAATTGCATTCCCGGTTACGTTCATAATATTCATCAGAATAGAGGTGTACATCGCCGTTTTAGAATTACCCATTGACCGCAGCAGAGCCGTACTGGCACTGTAAATTCCCAGAAAAGGAAAGGATAATGCAGTCAGATAAAAATAGACCACTGCATTTTCCATTACCGCTATTTCAACATTTCCAAAAATTTTTGTGAGGATAAACCGATTACCAGCCAGGGATATCACCATGATCAAAACTGCCGTTCCCGTAATGGAAAGCAGCAGCTGATCTGCTGTTTTACAGGCTCTCTGCCTGTTTTTTTCGCCCAGCCGGTGTGCCGCCACAACTGCTCCCCCGGTTGACAGGCATACAAAAATGTTAATCAGTAAGATGTTAATGGAATCTACCAGGGAAACTCCGGATACGGCTGCTTCTCCAACCCCGGACACCATAACGGTATCTGCCATTCCCACCGTAACTCCAAGGATCTGTTCCAGAATCAACGGAATAATCAATGCCTTTAACTGCCTGTTTGAAAATATTTCTTTTTCATTTCCCATTTTTAATCTCTGTCTTTCTACGAATCTTTTATCCGTTCTAAAATTTACATTTTATATCAACATACTGCATTCCCGGATTCCATCTGCGTTTATTCTCAGCGTTTTTATTTCATATGGCTGAAATTGGAGCGCTGTTTCTTTTAGTTGAAATTGGAAATTGTCTGCCTTCACGACTGCTTTCACAACTGTCTCTACCATGGTTCCGGCAGTTTCAAACAGACGGATGATCATATCTTCCCCGCTATCTACATTCATTTTTAAAACAGAGCAGGTCACACTGTCTGACAATACCTGAATCAATCCTGCTCTTTTTTTCCAGCTGTTGCCGCTGTGGCAGCTGTCCCCCAGGTATTTCATCGGCATCATCAGAAAATCCGCTTCCTGAAATAACCGCTGGTTAGAGAGAGGCTCTGTGTGTGGAAGCAGTTCCAGCTTAAAATCATAACTGCCCTGATTCATATAGCGGTATTGGAGAGATTCTTCCAGCGGTCCGCCCTTTCCTCTGGCAAATACAACGCTTCTTGACAGTATAAGCCGGTATTCTCTGCCCGCCTGGCGGACGCCATAAGTACTGTCATTAAAAACCGCAATACCGCTGCCGTCCTGATTTTCCATATCTGCAAAGCGGTGCTGGTAATATTCACTGTCATCCGGAGTAATTTTCTGTTCCACGTAAAATGCCGTTTCTGATTTAACCAGTGGTTTTTCATCCAAACCCGGAACACAGTAACAGATCTGGCAATGGCGCTCCATATTTGTCAGTGTAACTGAAAGTTTCAGCAGATCACTCCCCTTTTCCAGTATATAATCTATTGCGATCTCTGACTTATTATAATATAAAAGACTTCTCACGATCTGCCGCATCGGCGTTGTTTCGATTAATTGTATCTTCCCGGCAGAGAAGGATCCCAGAAGCTCTTCTTTTAATTCTGTTTCACCCCAGGCACCTCTGTCATCATAGAATACTTTAATCGCAATCTCTTTCCCCAGGAGTTCCCTGCCTCCCTTTTTTACGGAGTCGGGACAGCCCGTTGTTTCATTCATATGTACTTTTAGAATTCCATTATCCATCACGTTGTCCTGATATACCAGACAATTGGTGTCCGGCGCCTGTTCCGGTCCTTCCATTACCGTCCGGTACAGTGTATATCCATATGCCGGAACATCTGCTTCAAACAGAATTCCTTTTCTGGATTCCGGCGCACTTACCTGATAGCCGGTTTCACAATAGGGGATCTCTCTTCCCTTCCAGTCCCGAAGCCGCAATTGTTTTTTCCCGGCTCTTGGTACATAGAGGTCTGCACAGAATTTTCCCTGATACCTGCACCCGGTAGGATTATACAGGATCAGCGGGAATCCTTCTCCTCTGGTATCAATTTGGTTTGCCATTGCCTGTATAGCGTTTCGGATAATTTTTCTGGCTGCCGCCACTGCTCCTTTTAATTCCTCGCAGGTTTCATTTCGGGCAGATTCAATGCTTGTTCCAGCCAATACATCGTGAAACTGATTAAAGAGAACCTCTTTCCAGGCATCATCCAGCAGATTTTCAGCAGATTCTTTTCTGGTACCGGTAAACGAAACCGCCATGGCATACATAGATTCTGCCTCCAGCAATGCCCATTCCGCCTTGCGGTTTAATTGCTTCAGTTCACAATCAGAACTGTAACACCCCTGGAAAATGCGCCCCAGCTCACCTTCAAAAGTTTGCAGCTGATCTCTATTCACCTGGTTAAAAAATTCATCAATAGTTGAGAAATCCAGGTCTAAGTCCAGTCGTTCTTCTTTCAGTTCATAAACCGAGCGGATATTTTCTATGGTAGGTCCCCCTCCATGGTTGCCCACCCCATAGAAGACAGCCATCCTGTCCACATCATATTCCTCCATTGCAGCAAGACTTTCCGATAAATTAATTTCCATAGCAGGTCTTGTCCATGCCATGTATTCTCCTCCGGTCCGTTCTGCAGCAACGCTGCTTCCATCCGGAGATTTCCATAGAAATACCGGGGGAGTACGAAGCTTTTCTTTATCCGGTCTTGAAGTGACGTAATTCTCTATCCCGCAGCCCATTAAGATAGCCGGAAGATTTGCTCCATGCCCAAAGCTGTCTACGTTATAAGCTGTTTTAACCTCTATTCCAAAGTTCTCCCGAACAAACCGCTGGCTGTATAAGAAATGCCGTATTAAGCTTTCTCCGGAGGGCAGATTGCAGTCCGGTTCCACCCACATGCCTCCTGCAATATTCCATCTGCCCTCTTCCACTCTTTTTTGAATTCTCTGAAACTGTTCCGGACAGTTTTCTTTCATCCATTCCAGATAAGCAATACTGCTGTGGGTAAATTTAAAATCAGGAAATTCTTCCATTCGGTCTAATGCTGACATAAAGGATGACTTTACTTCCTGCATTCCCTCATACCGGTTCCAAAGCCAGACCGGGTCAATATGAGTATTCCCGATCATATGAATCTTTTTTACCGTTTTCTGCTTTGCTGCTTCATTTTTACTTTGCCCAGCCTTTTTCTGCTCCATGATCTGCTCTATGATCTGATCCATAATCTTCTCCATTCCGCCGCTGATGACTGCGGCATTTATATAATTTGAAATATGTTAAACCCGAACCCTGCCTATTGGCCGGTAAAGCGGCATGTACCTACACTTTAATAGCGAAATGCATCCTTCATTGCCTTAAACCAGGGATTAAAATATACGCCAAACTGGCGTTTCGTATCCATTAACCTTCTGTCGGCGTCCGCAATGACATTTGCCCCAACATGCCCGAAACTAAAGCCATCAAAATGCATGGAAGTGAGCTTATTCAGACTCTCCAGCCAAAGTTTTGCATCAGATCCAATCTCTTCGCTAAAGCCTCCCCAGACCGTGTCCCCTGCAACTAAAAATTGATAACCGGCACAATCCAATGCGAAGCAGACGCTTCCTCTTGTATGCCCTGGTGTGTGAAGCACAGTCATTGAAATCTGATTTCCAAAATTTATCTGCTCACCATCCTTTAGGTACCCATTCACCATACAGGAAGGAAATAGATTTCCATAAAGCAATTCTGCTGTAGTCAAAATGGGATCTCCTGTTTCCACCTGCCACGCATCAGCTTCATGGATCATCAATCTGCATTTATATTCCTTCTGAAATAACGCTGCCGCTCCAACATGGTCGTAATGGCCATGGGTTCCATAAATACCGCGGATATCTCCCGGAGAAAATCCCAGTGATCGAATATTCTCTATAATCTGTGAGTATCCGTTTGGGGTTCCGCAGTCTAACAGGTACAATCCCGATTCTCCCTCGATCAGATATGCGGCAGCATCGAAGGAATGTGACAGCGATACGCCTGCCACCATGTAAACATGATTCATTAGTTTCATAGCTTGTCTCCTTTTGCAGATTGAAAGTAGGTTGGAAAATAATTTGCAATTTACCAAACTCAAAATATAATCATTTTATTTTCACTTTATATTCATTTTATATTTAAATACAATATTTTACAAGGTTTAATTTCAGTTTTGTATCATTTTATTTCATTTTTTATTCTATTGCGACGCATATCCGGTGATGAAGAAATTTTTCTGAAACTCAAACGGTTCCCACTCATTTTCTCACTGACTTTCTCACTGACCTTCCCACTCATTTTTTCACTCACTTTATGGAGCGAAGCTCCGTTAAATCCATATTATCTTAATCCTATTTTTTAATGCATTGGAAACCACATAAAAAGGGAGATTCTTGTTCCATATGCACTACATTTGCAGTGTATACGAAACAAGAATCTCCCTTATTTTCAACCCGTGGTTATAGTTTCCCAAAACTATTATTATACACACTTCAGCGTTATCTGGTGAAGATCCATATTATTGGCTCACATAATTATAAGAGCTGTCATCACAGGTAATACAAAATTTCATTGTCTTCAAGTCTGCTTCCAACACCGCTCTGCAGCCATTACTTTCTCTGATAATCTTCAATCTGTCATCCGCAGTATCTTCTACACAAAAAACATCGTCGAATGCCTGGTATTCATTTCGGATCTGCATAAGCCTGCACAATTCTTTAACCACCGGCTTTTGCACCTCCCGCTCCACTTCCTCCGTTGTATAGTTATGTCTGCTGATGTTTCTTGGGAAATCTGTCTTCCTCATCCATTCATAATCATTTTCACCCGCCAGAAGTCCCATATAATAAACCTGTGGAATACCAGGAGCAAAAAATTGGATAGCCCTCGCCAGCAGATAAGCATCATCTCTACAGTCCAGTGCTGAATAATAGGTGCAGTTAATCTGGTATACAACAGGCTTCTCATTCGCTTTTGCAGAAAAATCCATTTTAAAATTCGCACCATACCGTTCTGTCATTTTGACGACATGTTCCAGCTCTTCGCCTGACAGTAAGTCTTCCACATCCACTGTCCCGATTCCATCGTGGGTATCCAGCGTAGTGTACTGATTCCGCGGGCAGATAGACAGCCAATGTTTTAACCGCTTTGCACTGCCTGTATACAGGGTATGAAGTACCAGTACCGGCAGTGCGAAGTCATACACCGCATAGCCTTTATCCGCAATTTTCATCTGTACTTTATAATGATCATGAATTTCAGGCAGCATTGGAATCTGCTTTTCATCCAGGATCTTTTGCACCCGTTCCATAAGCTCCCACATCTCAGGTTCTATGAAAAAACAGGAGGTCTGATACTTCTTGGTAGCAAATGCAAATGCATCCAGGCGGATCAGAGAACCGCCGTTATCCATCAGAAAGCGGAGTGAACGCTCTATAAACTCCCAGGTAACCGGTGATTCCATGTTTAAATCCATTTGTTCTTCACTGAAAGTACACCAGATATTTTCATGGGTACCATCCCGAAATACAATATCTTCACAGGGCGCATGATTTTTTCTCTTATTCAGCATTGCAACATCTGCAGGAGTCGGTTCACCCCCGGGCCAAAATTCCTGGAACCGAATAAACATGTCTTTATATTCTGACTTCTCATGTTTTTCCACAAAATCCTGAAATTGTGCGGATTGTCTGGATAGATGGTTTATCATAAAATCATACATTAATTCATAATTCTCTGACAAGGCATGAATGTCTTTCCAATCCCCAAATGCCGGATCCACTTCCTCGTAGGTGGTAGGGGCAAAACCTCTGTCTCCGGTAGAGGGAAAAAACGGAAGGATATGTACCGCTCCTATCTCTCTGGAAAAATACATATCCAGCATTTCTTTTAGTTCTTTTAAATTCTTACCAAAGCTGTCGGCATAGGTAATCAGCATTATTTTATTATTCATAGTTTATACCTATTGCGATAGCAGACAGACTGCTATACTACAATCCTTTATTTGGAATAACCTGGGGCTCCCCCAGAATTTTAGACATAATAATTGTCTTAGCTATACTTTCTAATACTTCCATTTTATTATAAGCATCTATCATATCTTTCCCATAAGTTAATGCACCATGGTTTTTTAGCAGAATCGCATTGGATTCTGTTACATGGGGTTTGACTGCACTAGCCAGAGCCTGTGTACCGGGAGGAGCATAATCAGCCAATGCAATATCCGGCAGCATCATTGTGGTTTCAATCAGATAATTATCCGGAATATTTAATCCTGCAAGAGCAAATGCAGTTGCATATACCGGATGTGTATGGATCACCGCATTTACATCCGGTCTCATCTGATAGATTAATTGATGCATCGGATATTCCTTGGAGGCTCTGCCGTTTCCTTCCACGGTATTTCCCAAAAGATCCAGTACCAGTATATGTTCCGGCAGTAAAAAGCCTTTGTTCTTACCGGACGGCGTCAGTAATATATGATCTTTGGACACCTTCATACTGATATTGCCGTCGCAAGCGGTTACCAATTGCCGCTGATAAAGCAAATGGCAGATGTCAGTCATCGTTTTTCTTTCTTCCGTATACACTAAATCCCTCCATTTCCCGAAGTGCCTCCCGGCGTAAATACGTCGATATATAGTGCCTGATATCTGCGTCAGGTGTACGTCTGTGAATCGACGGCGTAGCGGGGCTACGACTAGATTCACAGACGTGCACCTGGCGCGGATAGCGGGTGCTATATAGTGGCGTATTTACACCGGGAGGCACGAAGTACTGGGTGTGGTATCGTCTTCTGTTTCAATCATTAAAACCACAGTCCCTGCTTCCTGCATACAATCTATCTGATATAGATAGCCCTTACGATCCACAATAGGCGTCACGTCTTTTCCATTGACAAGTACCTTGCATACATTCTTCTTTGAAAAAAATGCTGCCTTTCCGCCCTGTCTTAAAATTGCCATTGTCATATTTGACTCATGCTTTACTTCCATGATGGGGTGAAAACTGATATATTTATCCAGGAGACCACATAAAATCACATCCTCCTGATAAGGCAGAATCAGGTAAAATGCTGCTCCATCTGCTTCCACGGATATTTCTGTTTTCTGCTCACGATCCATCACCATGGCTTCTTCTTTGAAGTAATCATATACCAGGAACCGTTCTCCTTCCAGACCATAAATATCTGCCGGTGAAATGGTACCTATTTGCAGACATGGACTGATATTAAATGCTGCCACTACCCCAGCTTTATGCCTTTCTCCGCAGCCTGCAACATTGGTAAGTTTACAAAATCCTTCCTTTTGCGGGTCTGTAAAAATACAATCCGGTGATGGCTTTGCTCCACGATCCATCCTCAATATCCTGCCATCCCGATACACTAATGGCTGCACTGCTTCTACATCTGTTTCCCCAATGCGGTCGCTGAAATATATGGGTCCACCGCTGACCGCCCTTAATAAACCATGTTTTCCTGCATCTTTGTGGGAAGTCCAGAACATATCCCAATCCAGAAAATATAATTCATCGTGATACAGAGCATTGTAGGCATTTTGCAGGAGATGTTCCTTGAATCCATCAGCCTGGTCCGGAACAAAATCATCGCTGTTGCGGGAAATGGCAGATCCCTGGCGTCCTAAGATATTTTCCATGGCCATGCCCATGCAGTTAATCAGCCTGCCGCCCATATAAGCTGCCGCTGCTCCTTCCAGAGCCATATGCGTCTGCTCCGCTGCCAGGGGAATCGGTTTGCTGTTCTCATAATAATTCTTTACAGCACTTTGGCCGTCTACTTTTACAAAATCGATACCGTCCCTGCGAAGCTGTTCATACCAGTCCCGGAAGAAACCATATCCCCGCTGCGCTTCCGGATAAGGCAGCAGCTTCCCATTTACCGTATCATACAGATTTTCTTTTTCTTTCTCCGCCAAAGGGCTTTCAGGCTCGATGCCGCCCCAGTAACCGCCAAAGGCGTGCCAGACGCCAAACCATTTTATATCGGTATCTTTTTTAATATCAGCGGTCATTTCTAAAAATCCCCGGGGAAACTTTTCCTTTTCCGGCGAAAAACTGTAAAGACGCTGGTCGTGAACCGACAGCCAGCCATCATCCATCAGCATCCATCTTGCAGGAACATTTTTATCCTTTAACTCTTTTGCCTTTTCCTTCACTTTCGTTTCCGAAATATCCGTGTAGAAAGCATCCCAGCTGCACCATCCCAGATACTCGAACATGTCCGGATAATCCTTTTTATCTTTACCCGGCAGCCCTTTTATTTGTATTGCCTTACTGAATACACTGTTTATCGCAGAATACAGATCGTTTCCTTCTGCCATGAGAAAAACAGGCTCACAGAGACGATTTATACCACCCATATAGGAGGTGAGCGTCAATGTCAGAATGCCTTCCTTTTCCCCTTTTGCATATGTTTTGAAATGTTTTCCGGACAGTGGCAGCAGATATCCTGCACCATCTTCATAATCCATATACAGGGATTGGGTTCTGTCCGGAATTTTACCTAAATCATCTGTAAATTCCGGTCTTGTCCACCAGTCACGATGCAGATACATGGCAGTGACCGCCTTAGGATTCTGATTCAATTCTATTTCCAATGCAACAGGTTCTTTGAGATCCAGATTATCATTTTCCCGAAAAGGCTGATTCACCAGTTCCAGTTTTAGAAAACCCGATATAATTCCCCCTGCTCTGCTTATGGCTACTTCTGCTTTTCCCTTATCATTTTCGAACAGATAAATTGTTTCTCCAGCCCGGTCAATTTTGCCGGTATTCTGCCAGATTTGTTCTCCGGATTTCTGGCATCGAATTTTTAATTGTATATTTTTTATACCCTGTTTCATCTTCTACCCCTTTCCCAAACGGATCTGAATATGCTTTCCGGGATATTATCGGCTCCTTCTGCATTGCCGTCACCGCTTCCTCATTCACATTCTGGTTTTCCACTTCTAAAAAAGTTCCGGCAGTCTTTGGGATCAGCAAAAATTGTATTTTTCGTTCTTCCCCCGGAAACAGCAGCACATAGTTATCTGTACCCAAGAGATAATAATCATCTCTGACCAGCTCTATTCCAACCTCTGCTGCCGCTCCCGTTCCGGTATTTTTTAATACCAGCGTCTTTTCTAATCTGCCCTCTGGCAGCATGATATCTTCAGAATACAGCAATTCAACATTTCCCCCGGAATAGCGCAGAGGCTTTAATATCTCTTTTTCCAGACTGCTAAACGTATAGGTATTTTCCGATAAGCACCTGCTGCTCTTTTGCAGCTTAACGGTTACAAAGAATATTCCCCGATCCTTTGGCGCGTGAAATACTGCTTTTCCCAAAACAGTGGAACCGTTTTTCCGAATATTTCCTTTCAAGATCAATCTGGACATCACTTCCCCGGATATTGAACGTACCAGCACTTCCGTCTCAGCAGAAAAACCTTCCCCGGAATTAGATACCACGATGTCCTCCATGATTTCTTCTTCCGGAGCATAATTCAGTTTCTGATAAGTCATAGAAATATGCTGTCTTTCATAAGCCCGTTTCACCTGATAATACGCAGACTTGGTTTCCCCGAAATAGTCGATCAGGTTTGTGCAGGAGGCATTGGGCCAGGGCTCATTTAACTGCCAGATAATCGTACCGCTGTTTTGAAAAGCACGTCTTCGGTCTGCTTCAATCATAAAGCGAAGTCCTTCAGACTGCATAAACTGGCTGCATTTCGTAAACAGCATCAGATTCTCTTCTGATTTTGCTATCGCTCCGAACATTTCCACATCACGCAGATAAGTCCCCCACCACTCACCGTGGTGCTGCCAGTTCAGATCACCAGACATAAGCGTGGGTTTTCTGGACCCTTCCGGCAAAAACTTTTCCAGGCTTTTCACACTGCTGGTACCGTCCATCCCAAATTCACTGTGAAACAAATTATCAGACTGTCCATATAACTCATAATGCTGGGGATTTCCTTCATATCTCCAGTTTCCATGCACATCATGACTGACGCCTTTTTCTCTGGTGATAAATTCCCGGGGTCCCGATGCAGAGGTAGGCAGAAACAGCCTGGTACCGTCAAAAGTATCAACGATGGATTTTAGCAGCGCTATATTTTTATTAGCAGCAGACACCGGTCTGTCTGCTTCTTCCATCAGTTCATTCCCGCCGCTGTATACCATAAGTGCAGTATGATTGCGCTTCTCCAGTACCGCCGATTTTGCATTTGCTTCCAGAAGCTTGAGAAAGACTTCTTCCTCGCAGGGCTTGTTATCAATCCCGGAACTGGACTGGATAAATTCCTGCCAGATCAAGATGCCGTTTTCATCACAGAGATCGTAGAATATCTCTTTCTCTATCAGACCGCCGCCCCATACACGAACCAGGTTTACTCCTGCATTTACCATCGCTGTAATGAAATATGCATATTGCTCTTTGGTTACATTTCCGTAAATGTGATCCAGCGGGGTAATATTGACCCCTTTTACAAATGTTTTTTTACCATTTACCACAAATGTATACGGCAATGCACCGGCATGTTCTCTTTCATTATGTGCATAAGAGAAGGAACGGATTCCCACGTATTTTGTATCCTTATATAAGCTTATACTGCCACTTGAGATACTGCAGGTAACCGGATAAAGCTGCTGTTCTCCTTCACCATTAGGATACCATAACTGTGGGTTTAAAACCACAATGACCTTATCGAAACTTCCGTCGGGATTCAGTTCGGCTTCCTCCACTCTTACAAAGGGGTCTTCCCGTACTTCTTCCCAAAAACCATCTGCCGGCATCACCCCTGACATTTGATCCTGACAATTGCGTATCCATCTTACATCCCTGCTGCTTTTGTTCCGGGGATGACCGATCGAGACTTTCACAGAGAGCTTCTGCAAATTTTCACCGTTTCTCCGGTCACAAACCATTCCTGATATATGGATCATTCCTTTGTTCTCTTCCACGTCTGTATGGATGAACAAATCTTCTATTCTGACATCTTCCATGATATCCAGAACCACATCCTGCCAGAAACCGATATTGACCAGATGCGTGGAAAAATCCCACTTATAATTAAATCTGCTCTTCTGGGTAGAGGTAGCGGAGGTATAACCGATCTGCCCCATCTCCGCTGGAATCCCTTTGAATATGACAACCAGTTTGTTTGTTTCTTTTATTTTCCCGGTAAGATCGATCCGTTTATGTTCATACATCCCTTTATGGGTATCCAGCAGTTCATCGTTGACATAGATCATCGCTTCATAATCCAGACCTTTAAACACCAGAAATACCCGTTCTCCAGTCAAATCCACCGAGCCCATTTGTCCTGCAAATTCCGTGCGGTACATCCACCAGCGGTTTTCAACCCATTCGCAATTCAGACTGTTTCTTGCATAGTAGGGATTCTCGATGTATCCTGCTTTCCATAAATCATAATGAACACCTCCCGGGACTTTTGCTTTGATCCATGGTGTTACACCATGAAGTGTCTGGCCTGTTTCCATGCTTTTCTCTTTAATCGGAACATATGGCCAATATCCTTTTACCTGCCAGTTCAGATTCGATAATGATATTTCCATCTGACCCTCCTCTTATTCTTATGCAATTTCAAATACTCTGCGGATCTGCTGTTCCTGAATCAGTGTCAGCTTTGAGCACAATGATATGCTGTATCAAACATAGCGACTATATTTTCCGGGGGAACATTTCCCATGATATTATGTACCTGGTTAAATACGAATCCGCTGTCTTTTGAAAATATTTCAATATTCTTTTTCACATGAGTGGAGACTTCCTCCGGCGTCCCCTGCCACAGCACACTCTGGGTATCACATCCTCCGCCCCAGAAACAAATGGAATCTCCATATGCCTCTTTTAAATGCGACGGCTCCATATTGTCTGCAGAAATCTGAACCGGATTGACGATATCTACACCCGCTTCAATAATATCTGGCAGCAATGCATCAATGGAGCCGCAGGAATGGAGGAAAATTTTAATATCACTATTTTCATGTACATGGCTGCAGAAGGCTTTCAAATAGGGCAGGCAGCACTCTTCATAACTTTGCGGTGAACACATCGGTGCATTCTGCATACCCAAATCACTGTTTACCTCTAATGCCTGAATATATTTTCCAAATCGCCGGTTCATACGGTCAAATTTAGCTATATTTTTACCCAGCTGAGTCTCGTTCTGGTACTTGCAGGAATCCGGGTCCAATAACATCTCACAGGCAAACTCCAAGCCATGGAAAAACGCACCGTATCCCATAACCATCGTGAATTTATCCGTTTCTTTATATATTTCTTCTGCTCTCCTGCCAAACATTTCCCATTTTTCCGCTTCATCCGAAAAACCATAAAAATCAGGCCAGATCCCATCGAAAAAATACCCTCCAGCCGGCATATACATTTCACCCTGGGGAGTATTGATCCGGTATCCCCCGTCAGGCTGTCTGGCAGGCTGGAAACTATCCGGTACCAAAAACTCATATGTCCCCCTGGGATTCCATTTATGGGTCTTTTCCCATGGGGGATTTAACAGCATGGTATCTATGTGAAATCTGTCCAGTACATCCGTATCCACTCTGGCAAGTCCCTGTTGGCAGTCAATCATTTCAATCCGGTCAACAGACAATCCTAAATATTTTCTTAGTTCATAATAAGCATATGCTGAAATTCCGGTTGAAAAATGTACACCCAGATCAATTGGCATCCGGTCTACCGGTTTGTGTTCAATGGCATTCAGCACTCTTTGACGGCTGCTCATATATTCTTTACTCATTCTAAGAATCCTCTTCTTTCTTCCTGCTCGTGTTTAAAACGCTCTGCAATGAATGATCAAACCCAGGTATAGATCTTAAATGTCTTTATTTCAAAACACCCGATATCAAATTCAATTTCTTCGTCATTCACCTTCAGCTCCTGCATCTCTTCCTCGCAGAGATTGGTTTCCAGCACCCGCTTCACCGGGAAATGAAACTTCAGTCTGATACCCGTCTCTTTTGCATTTTTAAATTCATATAAACGGACAATATAAGCCTCTTCTGCTTCCGCTTTTTTTACCGTATCGATCACAATGTGGCTGCAGTCTGTCTCTAACAGGGAGTAGGATGTCTCAGTTACTCCCTTCCCGGATGCAGCACCGCACTTGTCACCTTCCGGCTTTTCGGCGTAAGTGTAAAGCAAAGGCATATTCAGCATCATAGCTTCTTTTTGTACCTCACAATCGGTAACACTTCCGGCATGGGGATACAGGGAATAGGTAAATTCATGAATCTTCCGATCCGCAGTCTCATCCGGCCGTACCGCAGATTTAATCAGGGTAAGTCCCATTATATTTCCATGGATATCATAGCCGTATTTACAATCATTCATGATAGATACGCCATAATTTCCTTCTGACAAATCAGCCCACCGATGTCCGCATACTTCAAACTTGGCAAAATCCCATTCATTATTTGTATGGGTAGGACGCTTTATATTACCAAACTGAATCTCATACGCTGCCTCTTCACAGTGCACATCCACAGGAAAATATACCTTTAGAAGCACCTGCTCTTCTTTCCAGTCAGCTGTTGTCTTAAAATCAATTCTTCTGCTGTTGGAATACAAAATCATATCCTGGGTTATTACCGAACGGTTGAATATCCATACCTGGCGTAAGACACCCCTCAGTGAGCCTGATTCCACCACTTCCGTTTTTACAAGCTGAAATGGTCCGTATGGTTTTTCTTTATAATATACATCAATATCCCATGCATCGAAACGCTGGGGCTTGTCTTCGTATGCCTGCAGCTGATTCATCGGGGTGCTGCAGCTGATCTCACGTCTGTTCTCTTTATCATATAAATAAGCAATCTCGCCATTTGCGTTCAGTTTGATCTGATAAAAAGCATTTTCCATACTTGTCTCCGTAACCTTGACAAAAAGAGGAGCTTCCGGATGGGGTGCCTGAATGTTCAGACTGGCTTTTGGCGGATTAGAATAATGAATCATCTTATACCCATAGGAAGGAATATCTTTTATATATATCAGCATACCTTCTTCTGTTTTCTGACTTTCAAGCTTTACCGATTCATACGAAAACTCCGAGGAAGGATTGCACCGCTCCCCATAAGGCAGGAATAGAATATCGTCTCTTCGGAATCCGGTTGTATTATACACTGCAATGGAATCCTCATTTACTCTGACTGCTGACATAAGCGCTGTCTGAACCTGCCGGCAAAGATCCCCGCCCTTATCTGCAATTTCCAGATAATCTCTGGTGGTATCCTCGTATACCTGACGAATAGATGATCCTGGAAGAATATCGTGAAACTGGTTCAGCAAAACTTTCTCCCAGAGAATATCCAATGTCTCCCGGGGATAGCTGGAAGCTGCGCCAAGAATATCTGACATGCTGGACAGGAATTCAATATTGTGGAGCAGCACCTCGGACTGGCGGTTAAACTTCTTATTGGCAGCCTGTGAGGTATAAGTCCCCCGATGAAGTTCAAAATAGAGTTCTCCATCCCAGGTACCCAGCTTATTGTGGTCCACATGGTTGTAAATGCGCTCAAAATAGTGCTCCGCCGTATCCATTTCAACTCTTGGAATTCCCGGGATATTTTTCATGACACGGCTTTGCTCCAGCATTTCCCTTGTTGGACCGCCCCCGCCGTCTCCCCATCCAAAGGCTATTAAAAGCTCATCATTTTTATCCTTATCTTTGTAATTTTTCCATACCCCGGTTACTTCTTCCGGGTCCATATGCCCATTATAGGTATAGAACCAGGAACCATCTTCCGGCGTCGTTATAAAATGCGTAAAGATACTGGTTCCGTCTATGCCTTTCCAGTTAAACGTATCGTATGGAAAATGATTATACTGGTTCCAGCTGATCTTGGTTGTCATAAAGTATTTCATTCCTGCTTTTTTCATAATCTGCGGCAGCGCACCGGAATATCCAAATACATCCGGGAGCCATACCAGATTCGTCTCCTGCCCGAACTCTTCTTTTATAAATCGTTTCCCATAAATAAACTGCCGTACGAGAGACTCACCCGAGGGTACATTCGTATCGGGTTCAACCCACATTCCACCAGTGATTTCCCACTGGCCTTCTGCAATTTTTTCTTTCACCTGACTATAGATTTCCGGATAATCTTCCTTCAGAAACTTATACAGCTGTGGAGATGTATGCATAAATCTATATTCCGGATATTGTTTCATCAGATTTAACACCGTGGAAAAAGTCCTGGATGCTTTTTCTCTGGTAGCACAAAGCCGCCATAACCACGCCATATCAATATGGGAATGTCCCACCCCATATACGGTAGGTTTTATTTCTTCCACTTTTGCATATTGCTCCAGCTGTTCAAGTACATATGCCAGCGCTTCCCTGACGGACTGATAATAGCACTCTTCTTTATATTCCAGAAAATTCACTTTAGAAAATGTCTCATTTAATACCTGGGTCAATTTTATCCTTCGCAGGTCATCCTCATCCAAAAGCTTCACACAGCGCAGCAGTGTATCTATGACATAGTAAAAACGGTCTGAATGCATATCCAGTTTTACCATCTGCGCAATCTTAAAAGTCCGCATTCTGGGCGGTACCAGCACGCCGCTCCATGCCTTCAGCGCAATGTGCAGAGTATCCCCATCCTGAAATAACGCTTTATCAAGAAGTGCTTCTTCATGCCAGACATCAATGCCCTGCACAGGTTTTCCGTTGATATACAGCAATACTTCAGCCGTAGATTCTCCACCGTCCCGGGGACCAACCGAGAGCTTTAGTGCCGTCTGCCCGTCCATAAAGACTTCCGGCACTTTCACGCTGGTACGGAACCAGGCTACCTTATCATAGCCGCCCCAGGTATCCCATAGCCGGAAACTCTGCCAGCTGCTGTCATCATAATTAATATCACAGGCATCATTTATGCGTTCATCCATAGGATGTTCTATGTATTTCCATTCATCCAGTTCCACAACTTCACGGTATCTGGCAGGCCAGATATCTTCATCCATATATTTGCGGATCTTCTCTAATATAAAATTCGGATCTTTTACCTTCAATTGAATACCTCCTGTAGAAAATTCATTTCTTTCCTTGCATGCCCAATTCACGGTATGTATTGACGGCTCGTTTCCGCAGAACAGGCAGCGCTGACACTGTGGTTACTGCCTCAGAAGATTCCCTGCCACGGATAAAGCAGCATAATCTCCCAGTTGTTCTCCCAGTCCCGCCGGCACAATCTGACATACCTGCCGGTTCTGTAACAATGTTTCCCTTCGGATGACCTCCAGCATGGGTTCCCTGAGGATATCTTCCTGCCGCAGATAAATACTTCCGATTACAATTCTCTCCGGATTCAGGATATCAATCAGCATAGAGAGACCTTTTCCCAGATTTTCACCTGCCTTTTTCAACAGATCAAGAGCCAGTTCGTCTCCAGCTCCTGCTGCCGAACCGATGTCTGCCGTAGTAATCTCCCCGGGTGTTTTCCCCGGTTTTAAAATCTGTGTCTTTCCGCCCTTTCTGACCCATTCCTCAATATATGGAACCGAAAACCTGGCAATTCCGCCTCCGCTGCAAAAGCCTTCAAAAGATCCCTTTTTTCCATAGCCTTCCGGTCCATCCTCTGACAGGCGCACATGCCCCACTTCCCCTGCCATATCACAGGTCCCGCAGTATAGCCTTCCATCCAGTATCAGTCCCGCACCAAGACCCGTACCAAATGTGAGAAATATCATATTTTGCGTGCCTTTTCCCGCTCCCCACAGCCATTCTGCAAGTCCGCATGCATTTGCATCGTTTTGTACCTGAACCGGAACACCAAACAGTTTTACAAAGGGCGTAACTACGTCTATATGATCCCAGTTTGGCAGATTCGGCGGACACATAATGACTCCTTTTTTAGAATCCAGCGGACTTCCGCAGCTGATTCCAATGGCTTTTAGCGCTATTTCCGGATGAGCTGCCAACATTGCAGAAAGAGTTTCTGTCATCTTGTGCACTGCCTCCACCGGTGACTCAGGAGTGGGGAACTTTTCTTTATAACAGATCTTTACCCCGTCATCTTCCGTAGTTTTTCCAATACTTACCGCACATTTTGTGCCGCCAATATCAATCCCAGCCAAATAACTCATCCAAAAAATTCCTCCTCCAGCATCATACAGACTGTATGGTAAACCGGCAGATGAAGTTCCTGTATATTGGGTGTTTCCACAGCCGGTACACAGATACATACATCGCACAGTTCCTTAAGCACTCCGCCCTTTTCCCCTGTCATTCCGATGGTTTTCATGCCCAGTGCCTTTGCCGTCTCCACTGCATAAATCACATTCTTAGAATTACCGGAAGTACTGATTCCCATCAGTGCACTTTTTTCATCTCCATATCCGTAAACCTGCTGTGCAAATACTAACTCTGGCACTGCATCATTGGCAAACGCCGTAGACAATGCAATATTACTGGTAAGAGTTACCGCCGGAAGTCCTCCCTGTAAATGCTCCGCCAGCAGATCTCCATTTTCCAGAGAAATATTTTTTAGCTTTGCTTTCATTTCCGCAGATAACGGCCGTTTAATTGCAAATTCCTTCATCAGTTCACCTACGATGTGCTCCGAATCTGCCCCGCTTCCTCCGTTTCCGCAGACGAGAAGCATCCCGTCTTTACGGAAGGAGTCCCGTATGCAGGTAAATGCAGACCAGATATCGGATTCACATCCCTGCAATACCGGATACCTCATCAACAATTGTGTAATATGATTATAAATTTTCATCCTTATACCCCCTGGAAACCGCAGATATTTCTGCGGTTATAACAACATATTCATTGCTTTTTCCACAAATAATTCTGTTCCAAAGCTCCCGGATTTCAATACCATTTTATAATAAGGTCTGTCAATACTCTGACAGGTAGGAAGCCCTGGCTCAATTTCTTCTAAAATGCGCATTCCCCGGATATTCAGACTGGAACATAAAGATGCGCTGGTGTCTCCTCCGCATACAATGATCCTCCTGATCTCATAATCCCGAATTACCTGTTGGGATATCATGGCAAGCGTACCGGACACCATGGTAGAAACCTGTGTATTATCCATTCCTTTTGCCGCTGCAATGTGTTTCGTCTCCTCCACATCTTCCCTGGTATTCATAGAATGAAGCATTACAAACACTGAATTTTCATATGCTTTTTTCACCTCATTTAATACCCGGCTGCATTCCTGCTGCTTTGATCCATCCTCAAATAACAGCTTCGTATTCAATTCAATAACCGGGTATCCCTGGCTTTTCATATAGGATGTCTGTGCAGTAGTCTGGGGTGTCAGACTGCCAGCCATACATAGAACTCTTCTTTCTGCCTCTTCTATTTTTGTTTCTGAAACAGGTACCCTGGATTGTCCGCGAACATAAATTTCAGCCAGGTATTTCGATAATGCAGAGCTTCCGCAGATGATCTTTTCATCAAAAAGTGCCTCCGCCAGTATAGCCAGATCTTCATTATTCCGCACATCCATAATCACATAATTATAGAGATTGCGGCATTCATCTACCGCCTTTTTTACCGCCTCACTGCCCTGGTCAGTCACTTCATAAGTGATTGCACCCACTTTCCGGCTTGTCTGTTCCTGCAAAATTTCAACCAGGCTTGACTTCGTCATGGGATGCACCGGATCATGCTTAAACTGAGAATCGGCAAGCAATACCCCGTGTACATAATGTTCACTGTGGATTGTGGTTCTTCCGTTATCCGGAAATCCCAGAACCACTACTGCAAATTCTTCTGAAAGAGCATCCAGCATAGCATCAAATTCTGCTCCTATATTTCCGCGGAATACCGAACACTGTTTATCTATATACTGCTTCACCTGAGGACTTTTCACCTGGCTGACGGCATCATATACCTTTCTGTAAGCATCCTCACAGGTATCAAATCTGGAATCAGTATCAATAATGACAACCTCACCTTCATCATAACTGGTCTGATTACCGTCTCCATAGCTGTACACAATTGTCTCAAGGTCTGAGTTTCCGTACATAATTCCGATATCATTAGCTCCTGTAACATCATCTGCAATTACTACTGTATATGGCATTTTTTATCTCCTGACTTTTGCTGTAATTCCGAATAAACCGGGCGTCTCCTTAAAATATACACGCTACCGTTTATTATACCACTAATGAAGCATATACCAAACTATTATAAATTCTCTTTCTGCTGTTCATACTCCAGCATATTAACTTCTGTAATTTCTTTGGAAGCATCATATGGGATTTTAATCGTTTTAATCTCACACGGAGCAAAATCCAGAACCGTTTCCCTGTTTAAAAACGGCACTTTAAGGACAGCTTTTCCTTTTTGTTTCTTCCTCTCGTATGCACGGATAATAATTCCGTCACGGTCTTGTGCCTCTTTCATGACTACCGCTGCCACATGGTCGCTCTTCAGTTCCATAAACGATTGTTTCTGAGGCTGGCTGCCCGCATGGAAGGTTTCAATTATAGCAGCCGGTCTTTGATTCAACGCTGCTGCATGCTCTGCTATCTCTGAATCTTTCCAGGTGCCTTCATGAGGCAGCAGCAGATAAGTAAATTCCTGAATACCTTCATCTACATATTTATACTCCATGCCTTCTTCCAGCTGTTTGGGATCATGATGGGCAAATACCGAGTTTTTCAATATGGTCATACACATCTCATCCACATCAAAGGAATAGCTGTATTTCGCATCATTTGCAATTGCAAGTCCATACATTTTTCCTTTTTCAAAATGCTCTCCGGTAAAATCAAACCAGGTCTGTCCCGGTTCTTCTTCACCATTAGCACTCTTTTCTATATATCCGTATGGAATCTCATAAGTCGGCTTGCGGAAATTAAACCTTACCGGATATTTTACCTTCAGCATCGTCTGAGGCTCTCTCCAGTCTGCCACTGTCTTAACTTCTACATAGTCCAGATCTTTGTACAAACGAAAATCGGAAATAACATAAGACTGGTTGTATTTATACTTGATCCGCAGTGTGGAACGGACAGGTCCATCTTCCAGTACATGGAGATAGACAGCCTTCATATCCCCGATCTCCTTATCAAACTTAAACTTATTATGCGACCAGGTATCGGATTTATCTTCAATCACAGACAGCCTTGCACCTTCTCTTCTGAGAATCTCCAGATCCGCCTTTTTATCAAACAGACATTTCATGCATCCACTTACGGGATTAAATTCCAAAAAGTACCTGTCGTTTTCCAGTGTATGTTCCGTTACTTTGACATGATCAAATACCGGTGCTTCTTCCACATTCAGATACAGTTTAAATACCTCATATCCCATGCTTGGCAGTTCTGCCGTAAACAAAAGCCTGGACTGTCCGTTTACTGCAGCTTCTGACTGAATCCGCTGGGCTCTGATTACATTGCCTTCACTGTCCGTAAGCTTATACTGGTCATTATTCAGCCCGCGTACTTCCAGGTCGATTACCATTCTGCCCTTAAATGGATGGGCGTTGAATACGACAATGGGTTTCATGGTGATATCTTCTTCTATATCAATATCCCATGATATCGCCTGTATTGCATAATTCAGGTTCTTCTGCCCAATTGCCATTGCCTGTCCATAGAGATAAGACGCATCTTCATAAGCAGATGGAATGCTGGTTCCAGCCAGAATATCATGAAACTGGTTGAACAAAACACCTTTCCAGGCTGTTTCAAAATCATCCGGATATACCTGTCCTTCTGCTCTATTTGCTATCGTGCTCCATGCCTCCGCAGCCAGCAGCAGATTCTCCGCTCTTCGGTTTTCACGTTTGATTCTGGACATTACACTGTAGCATCCGCTTGCATGATGCTGGAGATCTCCGGTTACCTGATGGTATTCCTTCCCATTGCTGCGGATGGTTTCAAAAAATTCTGTGGTAGTTCCCATCTCCATGACCGGCATATCTTCCCTGAGACCAAGGGAATAGATACTCTTTAAATTCTCCCTGGTAGGTCCGCCCCCGTGATTGCCTACTCCGTAGAACATCATCAGGTCATCTTCCCCATCCTCCAGTTCACATTTCAAACGCTCGGTATATTTCTCCAGATCTTTTCCCCAGGTGCAGTACTCATACGGAATCCGATAAGTCAATACCTTTGAACCATCCTCGGACTTCCACCAGAAAATACGTCCGGGCAGCCCTTTCTCCAGAGGCATCGGTCTCATAAATACATAGTTATCCAACCCACTCTTTTTAAGAATCTGAGGCAGGTTTCCATTATGTCCAAAGCTGTCTACATTATATCCGGTGACTGCTGTCTTTCCAAATTTCTCTTTAAAATAACGCTGAGCATACAATCCCTGTCTGACATAAGATTCCCCGGAAGGTATATTGCAGTCCGGCTGGATATACCAGCCCCCGGCTATTTCCCAGCGTCCTTCTGCCACCCTCTGTTTAATTTCCGCAAACATACCAGGATTATTTTTTTCTACCCATTCATAAAAGCAGGCAGAACTGCATGTAAATATAAAATTTTCATCTTCTTTCATACGGTCCAGCGCCGATTTAAAAGTCGCTTTTACCTCCTGGAATCCTTCCTGCCAGTTCCATAGCCATACCGGATCTAAATGGGCATTCCCAATCATATGTAATTTTTTATCCTTGATTCCCATAGTTACCCTGCCTTTCCATCTTTATATCTTGTAATAGTAAGAAGCCTGAACTTACATTGCCTTCCCGCTGCTGAACAGATAATGATCCATTTTTTCTTCCACCAACAGGCGTACTGCTTCTCTGGATTTTTCAATCACATCCTCCGGGTAACTGTTTAGCTCCGCTTCGGTCATATGGCCTTCCCGTCCCACTACTGCCAGCATCTCAAGTTCCAGGTCTGTTGCTATGTTCACCTTGCTGACTCCGCCGGAAGGCATGCGGGCTGCTTTTGCCACCATATCACTGGGTACACCGGAACCGCCGTGGAGTACCAGCGGTGTATCCGTAAGCTCATTGATTCTGGCTATTCTCATATAATCTACGCTGGGTTGTTTTATGGTATATACGCCATGTGCCGTTCCAACTGATACAGCCAGACAGTCCGCCTGCGTCAGTTTACAAAACTCCTGTGCTTCCTTGGGGTCGGTAAACATCTCTTCGTCGGTATCTGTTTCAACAAAATCAGTGGTACCTATTTTTCCAAGCTCTGCCTCCACCGTAACACCAACGGGATGCGCAATCCCGGTTACCTTTTTTGTAACAGCCACATTTTCATCAAATTCCAGCTCTGAAGCATCTATCATAACCGAGGAAAAACCATGGTCAATTGCTTCCTGGATCACAGCTATGGTCTTCGTATGATCTAAATGCAGTGCCACCGGAACCAATGGCTTTAGTTCTTCCATAACACGGTAAAATTCCTCTGTAAATTCCGCAATCCCAACCCTATGACGAATAATCTCTTTTTCTGAAAGCTGTACGATCACAGGAGATTTCCGGTTAATAGCTGCCTCAATAATTGGTCTGATCAGTTTCGTATATCGAGCCGAAAAAGATCCCACAGCATACTGGTTTTCTGTTGCATCTTTTAAAATATCTGTCAAATTCTCTACTCTTTTTGTCATAATGATACCCACTGCATATTACAGGATTACCTGCAATACCCTTTCTCTCCATCCGGAGCTTGTTTGAAAATCACCTCTGCCAAAGGCATAAATTTTTCACTCCATAATCTGTTATATTCCATACCCCGGTCCCTGTCCGGATCATAGCTGTCTCTTGTCTTAAGCGGTTCTTCCAGAAACAGACTGCAGGCTTTTCTACCTTCATTCTTCTTGATAAACAGTGCTGCCGCCCCAAGCACAGTCGCCTCAGATACGGCTGGAACCTGTATCACTTTCCCCAGTACATCCGCCTTAATCTGCATCCAGACTCTGCTGTTTACAGCACCTCCGGCACAGCGGACCACCCCCGGACTCATTCCATGCCAGCGGTACAGAAGATCCATAATCCACGCCGCCTGAAATTGAATTCCTTCCATGATTCCTTTTAAAATGTGCCCGTAAGTATGTTCCATCCTAAGACCAATGAAATCCGCCCCGGTATCCGCCTTAAAAGACGGTGTGCCTGCTCCTGTCAGATACGGAAAATATAAGATCCCTGTAGGATCCCCGGGAAGAGATTCCAGCATGTCATTCATTTCCTGATAAGTAATTTCTTCTTTCTGGGCTGTTTTCCGAAACCACTCTACCGACTGTCCTGCCGAAGGTATATTTCCCATCCAGAAATATCCCCCATCTACAAAGGGACCATATATAAATCCACTGTCCTGTTTAAACTGTTCTTCACGCAGTATCCCAATATAGGTCTCAGCCGTTCCCAAACTATTGCAAATGTCATTCTCCCTGTCCTGCAAAAGGGCAAATGCCGCACACACATGGTCATGGCCTGCAACCGCTGCACGGACCACATCCTGATCCCTGCATCCCAGCAGCTGTCTTATTTCCGGGTTACGTATGGCAATCCCTTCCCCGCTTGGCAGCACACGTGGAAAATTATCCGTGTCCAGTTTATACCCCCGTATGCGCTCTGCATCCCAGCAGCCTTTTCTTATATCGTATACATAAGTCCGCGCAGCAAAGCTTGGATCCGTGACAAATTCCCCTGTCAGTTTCCATGCAATAAAATCGCACATAGACAGCCATACTGCATCCCCCTGAACGATATTTATGTTCTTCAATAACCAGAGAAATTTATATATTCCATATTTAAAACTTCCCCGTAAACCAGTGGAAATAAAATTCCGGTCTTCTTCTTCTGCCGACACTTGCCGCGCAAGACCGATCGTCCGTTTATCAAACCAGGGTAAAATATCCGTTTCTTCAAGTCCGGTCCTGCGGTTTATAATCAGCCCCGCCTCTGCCATACCGGTTATGCTGATTCCCTGCACCTGCCCTTTCACATCTGCAAGAAGCCCTGCCATCTGGTTTTTTACAACTCCCCAGACCTCATCTGGATTATAAACATCCCCCCACGGGTCTTTCGACAAAGGCGTGTGTACCTTCTCAATTCCCATGATCCTGCCTGTGTGGTCAAATAATACTGATTTAATATGGGTCGTCCCAATATCTATTCCTATAATCATAGCATCACTTTCGTTATCATTTTTTAGTACCTAATTTATTCGATGTCCCCGCTTTTTCTAAGCGTTACATAAGCATTCTTTTAATCTGTCTATTCCCAGTACGGGACTAGTAAGAATCTGATTCTGATCCAAACCCAAAGATGCGGATACCGCCGATGCCATCGATGCCTGTGCCAGCACGATTACATCAACCTCACCCTGACACCCTTTCAGAGCCTCCGCAATTTTGCTGTCATGAAGCTCTTTATTTTGAGAAATGAGGGCATCATATGCCCCTTCTACCAAAACTGCCCGGACACTTACTGTCCTTCCCGCTTTTTCAGCTTTGTGTTTAATCAGGCTGACGGTAGGGTTGAGTGTGGAATTTAGTGTTGCAAATACGCCTATTTTTTCTCCTTGTGCAACGGCTTTTTCTGCCATAGCTTCATCGATCCGAAGCACCGGAACCCGAAGTTCATGATCTGCTTCCTCTGCAAACCCGCCCACCGTAGAGCAGGCACTTAAAATAATATCCATTCCCAGCTTCTCTAAAATTTTTGCATATTCCAACCAGCGCCAGCGCACCATCCCGGTATCCTTTTCCCCAGCCATATCTCTTAAAATAGAATCATCCAGAATATTATATACTTCCACATCCTCAATTTTACTTTTAATCAGCTCCGTTAAGCTGTCTACGGTAGCTTTCGTTGTATGTATCACACCAATTTTTTTCACACTTTTCTCCATTTCTGATTCATATCCCTGCTATATTTAATCAGTGTCCTTATAATATTTCTAATCCGCGCCCTTACTAAAAAGCTATTTAACAGCGCCGCCAACATTCATACCTTCTATAAAATAATTCTGGAAACAGAAGAATAAAATTAAAATTGGTATCATTGACAGGAAAGATACTGCCATCAAATAGTTCCATTCTGTGTAGCCCTGGCCCTTGAATACCTGAAGCCCTAACTGTAACGTATATAGCTTCTGATCATTGATATATAGCAATGGTCCCTGGAAATCGCTCCACGCTCCTTTAAACGAAACCAGTGCAATGGTTGCCAGTATCGGCTTTATCAAAGGCATCATGAGCTTTCCCCAGATATAAAAGTGTCCCGCTCCATCTACTTTTGCTGCTTCCATCAGCTCATTGGGGATGGTACGGTAAAACTGCCTCATCATAAAAATATGAAAGGCATTTCCTGTGAACGCCGGAATGATCAGTGGCAGATAAGTGCCAACCCATCCAATCTTTGAAAAAATAACATAGGTTGGAACCAGCGTAACAAAACCAGGGATCATCATGGTTGCCAGTACAATCTTAAACAGTGGCTTTCTTCCTTTAAATTCAATCTTTGCAAATCCGTAAGCAACAAATGAATTCACTAATACATTTCCAATAATGGTAAATAATACAATCACAAGAGTATTTATCGTATATCTTGTAAACGGAGCTTTGGTCCATGCAATTGCAAAATTTTCAAACATAGGCACTTTGGGTATCATGGTCGGCGGATACTGCGCTACTTCCTGGGGTGATTTAAGAGCGGTACAAACCATCCAGAGAATAGGAAATAAAATGATCACTGCGCCCAGACACAAAATAACAAACATAAACACATCGGTTACACGGTCTCTTTTAAACTTTTGTTTTGAACCATTTTTTTCTTTCTGTCTAGTCATCATTATCACCTTCCTCGTAATAAACCCATTTTTTAGAACCCTTCTGATTAAACAGAGTTAAAATCATGATAATCGCAAACAAGAACCAGCACATAGCATTGGCATACCCAGTTTTAAAATTCTTAAATGCCTGATTCCATAGATGCACATTATAAAACAAAAGAGAACCTGCCGGATTTCCGGTTCCGTCACCCGAGAAAATATATCCTTCCTGAAATATCTGGAATGCTCCGATTATACCAATTGTCAGATTATAAAAAATAATCGGGGATAACAGCGGTACTGTAATTTTTGTAAACCGTTTAAACCCACTGGCACCGTCAATACTTGCCGCCTCATAATACTCTGTGGGAATGCTCTGAAGTCTTGCCAGATACAGAAGCATCTGTCCGCCCAGCCCCCAGAGGTGCATAAGAATAATTGCCGGTTTTGTCCAGTTCGGATCTGTAAGCCAGCCCGGACCTGTAATTCCCACAAATTTTAATATGGTATTTACCAGTCCATTTGCCGGATCCAGGAGTAACATCCATAGAAAATAAGTACCAACGCCAACCATAATAGAAGGCAGATAATAAATAGTCCGAAAGGTACGCAGTCCAAATATGGACCGGTTTAAAATACAGGCAACCACTACACCGCCGATTGTTACAAGCGGTATATTAATTAATGCATATATTACCGTATTCTGCAGACTCTTCCAGAAAAGCTGATCTTCGAAAAACATTTTTTTATAATTTGCCAAACCGGTAAAGTCCATCTTCATCATATTATAATCCGTAAAACTGGTGATAAATGAAAAGATCAGCGGACCCATAACAAAGCAAAGAATCCCTATCAGCCATGGAAGAATAAAGATATATCCGTAAACACTTTCCCTTGCCTTCATATTCTTAACACCAAGCTTACTCAGTAATTTTCCAAACATAAAGCTACCTTCTTTCTTTTTCTAAAAATGGCTCTTCAGAAAACAAAGAGCCATTTTAACGTGCCGCTATATCTTGATTCTTACTTCAGGAAATCCTGGAAAGCCTTTTGCGCATTTGCCAGCGCATCATCGGTGCTCTTTACTCCAAGTGTTCCTTCTTCAATTAACGGATTTATTACATCCGTGTAACCCTTCATCTTGTTCGGGGTGATTGCTGCTTTGGTATCCGATAAAGCCTCTGAAATTTTAGCAGTAATCGGATCGCTTAAAAATACTCCGTCTTTATCAAAATCTGTTCTGGCTGAAAAATCCCCCAGTCTTTCACATAAGAATTCCTGCATATCCTTGCTGGTCATAAATTTTATGAATTCATAAGAACCCTCAGGATTTTTTGCTCCTTTTGGTATTTCCAGCACAAATCCGCTTCCGTTTACCGTGTGTCCATTTCCTTCTTTATATTCCGGCATCAGCATAACACCATAATTTAAGTCCGGATTTGTCTGTTTCAGAGAGGAAACATATGCACTTGTCTGCAGCAGCATAGAGAGTTTTCCCGATGAAAACGGATCCTGCATACCTGATTTAAATGCTGCACTCATTTCATTATAAGTATTTCTGCCATAATGCTGTGTAAACTCATCTACCCACTTGAATACATCTTTATTGATATCCGTATCTACAGTAGGATTTTCATTGTCGTCATACCAGATCTGTCCTTTATTAGCATTACAAACCCAGCTATCCAATCCGCCGTTTCCAAGCAATGGAAGAAATCCGATTCGTTCATAAGTATCGCCATTCTTCTTTTCCAGCTTGTACGCTGCTTCTTTTAACTCATCCCATGTCTTAGGCGGATTCTCAGGATCTAATCCTGCTTCCGTAAAATGATCTTTATTATAGTAAATTACTCTGGTGTCTACTGAAAATGGTAATGCATAAACGCTTCCGTCTTCTCCGGTACAGGCATTTACGTCTTGCTCGATAAAACTGTCAACTCCTATCCCTTCGTCTTTTTTCAGGAAATCATCCAGGCTCTCTACCTGCCCCTGCTCCGCACGAAAACGAACTTCCTCCAAAGTATTTGCCATAATATCCGTAGGATTTCCTGCTGCGATCTGCGCTATGTTTTTCGTGAAGACATCTCCCCATGGGAGATTCACGTATGTAACCTCATATTTGTCCTGTGATTCATTAAACATTTTCACGGCTTCTTCCAAAACGGGTTTTCTGGCTTCCGATCCCCACCAGCCCCAAAATTCCAATTTCTCTTTGTCACCGCTGCTGGCTGTTTTATTTTCACTTCCCTGATTTTCACTTTGATTTTCGCTTCCGGCTTCTGTTTTTGCACCGGTACTTTCTGTTCCCCCTGTACTATTGTCCCCTGAACTGCATCCTGCAAGTGTTGACCCCAAAAGTGTTACTGCTAATGCTGCTGCAATTAATTTTTTCATTGCCATAAGAACCTTCCTCCTGATTTTAATTTTTTATAAGTTACTTCTCTTTTCATTCATTATATTATCATATATACATCATTTTTGCAAGATCTTTTTGAACATATTTTGAATATTTATGATATTTTTGTGACTAACGCTGAATCTTTTTACAAACCCTGCCTGTTTCAGCTGCATTTTTCAGCAGATAGCACCAAATAATTTTGTCCAGCTGTGATTTCCATTCTAAAGCGTGGTTGAAAATTGCTTTTTGGCAGCTGTGCGTCACACTCTGTGGGAGATTTGTCCCGGATGAAGGGCGCGTAGCGGGCTACGTAACCTGAATTC
>OKVW01000177.1_pt1 | contig 42799 bp, 29 predicted proteins | sample 1606991 | NCBI WGS metagenome assembly OKVW01 (sample SAMN03281021, study PRJEB24777) | human gut metagenome | isolation source: fecal sample PR177 from 1 month old male Malay infant, vaginal delivered... | reverse complement strand
TTTTTTTCAAGCAGAAGACGGCATACGAGATCCTCTCTGGTCTCGTGGGCTCGGAGATGTGTATAAGAGACAGCCATTGACCGGGCGGTTAAAGTTACAGGTCAGGTAGGCGACCGGTTTTTGCAACGTGCCGTCTGCTTTGCGGATCTGCCCAACGCAGTCATCCATCCACGCCCCGCCGCGTTTATGTTCGCGGGCATACAGATCGAGATAGAAACTTCCCCGCAGTTCGTTGTTTTCGTCATACAACTCGAAGAAACGCACGTCCGGGTGCCAGACATCCACATCGTGACGCTCTTTCGCAGTAATACCGTAAATGCGTTTGACCACTTCAAACAGGCCGTTCACCGCCTTGTTTTCCGGGAAGTACGGGCGCAGCTGTTCGTCGCTGATGCTGTACAGATGCTGTTTCTGTTTTTCGCTGTACCAGGCGATATCCCACGGCTGTAACTCATCAACGCCAAACTCCGCTTTGGCAAAGGCGCGCAGTTGCGCCAGCTCTTTCTCGCCCTGCGGACGCGCACGTTTTGCCAGATCGGTTAAAAACTCCAGCACCTGCTGCGGATTTTCCGCCATTTTGGTGGCGAGCGATTTAAAGGCGTAGCTTTCAAAACCGAGCAGTTGGGCCAGTTCATGGCGCAACGCCAGAATTTCCGCCATCACCGGGCTGTTGTCCCATTTACCGGCATTAGGGCCCTGATCGGAGGCGCGGGTCACATAGGCGCGGTACATCTCTTCACGAAGCGCCTGATTGTCGCAGTAAGTCATCACCGGCAGATAGCTTGGGATATCCAGCGTCAGCAGGTAACCTTCCTGTTCTTTCGCTTCAGCCTGCGCTTTTGCCGCCGCCAGCGCGCTTTCCGGCATACCGCTCAGTTCTGCTTCGTTCGTAATCAGCTTCGTCCAGCCCATGGTGGCGTCGAGCACGTTGTTACTGTACAGGTTGCCCAACTCCGACAGACGGGTGGCAATCTCACCGTAGCGCTGCTGTTTTTCTTTCGCCAGGCCAATCCCGGAGAGTTCAAAATCACGCAGCGCGTTATCAACGGCTTTTTTCTGCGCGGTATTCAGCGTGGCGTAATGATCGCCGTCGCGCAGATCGCGGTACGCTTTATACAGACCCTCATGTTGCCCCACCCAGGTGCTGTATTCCGACAGCAGCGGCAGCGTCTGCTCGTAGGCTTCACGCAGCTCCGGACTGTTTTTAACCGAATTCAGATGGCTGACCGGGGAAAAAATGCGTCCCAGAACATCATCGACTTCCGCCAACGGCTGGCAAAGATTTTCCCAGGTATACGGCGCCCCCTGCGCAACGACACGTTCCACATTCTCACGGCAGTCGTTCAACGCTTTGGTTACCGCCGGGACCACGTGTTCCGGCTTGATTGCGGAAAATGGCGGCAGCGTGAAGGGAGTCAGTAATGGATTCGTCATATGCACAGTCCTGGTTAAAAGGAGAAACAAACGCGTAAACACGTTTTCGCCGGATGGGGGCGCGGTGCGTTTATCTGGCCTACAGGTTCATCCTTTGTAGGCCGGATAAGACGTTAGCCGCCATCCGGCACGTAATATACGTAGCATGGGGTTAAGTGTAGTGAATTTCAATGCCGGGCGATGCGCTTTCGCGGCGGCGGTGACTTTTCTGTATACTGTGGCGATGTGCTTTTTATTCGCCCGAAAGCGCAAGGCTATCGGGCCTGCGTTTATAACCTGGAACACGTTTACCCATGCTCAGTTATCGCCACAGCTTCCACGCTGGCAACCACGCCGACGTCCTTAAACACACGGTTCAGAGCCTGATTATTGAAGCGCTCAAAGAGAAAGAAAAACCGTTCCTCTATCTGGACACCCATGCAGGCGCGGGGCGTTATCAGTTAAGCAGTGAGCATGCGGAACGCACCGGGGAATACCTGGAAGGTATTGCGCGCATCTGGCAGCAGGATGGCCTGCCAAGCGAACTTGAACCGTATATCGGCGTGGTCGAGCACTTCAACCGTAGCGGGCAACTGCGTTACTACCCTGGCTCACCGCTGATCGCCCGCCAACTGTTGCGCGAACAGGACAGCCTGCTTCTGACGGAACTGCATCCGAGCGATTTCCCGCTGTTACGCGGAGAATTCCAGAAAGATGAGCGCGCCCGCGTGGCCCGCGCAGACGGTTACCAGCAGTTGAAAGCAAAGCTGCCGCCGGTTTCACGTCGCGGTTTGATTCTTATCGATCCACCTTATGAAATTAAATCAGACTACCAGGCTGTCGTTGCCGGGATAGCCGAAGGCTATAAGCGTTTTGCGACCGGAACTTACGCGCTGTGGTATCCCGTGGTATTACGCCAGCAAATCAAACGCATGGTGCACGATCTGGAAGCCACCGGCATCCGTAAAATTCTGCAAATCGAGCTGGCGGTGCGTCCGGACAGCGATCAGCGCGGCATGACCGCCTCCGGAATGATTGTGATCAACCCACCGTGGAAACTGGAAGAACAAATGAACAACGTACTGCCGTGGCTGCACAGCAAGCTGGTACCCGCCGGAACCGGACATACTTCGGTAAACTGGATCGTGCCTGAGTAATCGCAGCCATCGGTGGAACCAATGTGTTTCAGGTATACAATCGCGGCAATCAGAACGAAAGGATAAGACTCATGAGCAAGCATTATGACTACATCGCCATCGGCGGTGGCAGCGGCGGTATCGCCTCGATTAACCGTGCAGCGATGTACGGCCAGAAGTGTGCGCTGATTGAAGCTAAAGAGCTGGGCGGCACCTGCGTCAACGTCGGTTGCGTACCGAAAAAGGTAATGTGGCATGCCGCGCAAATCCGCGAAGCCATCCACATGTATGGCCCGGACTACGGGTTTGACACCACCATCAATAAATTCAACTGGGATACGCTGATTGCCAGCCGTACCGCCTATATCGACCGTATTCACACCTCGTATGACAACGTACTGGGTAAGAATAACGTGGATGTGATCAAAGGTTTCGCCCGTTTCGTCGATGCTAAAACCATCGAAGTGAACGGTGAGACCATCACCGCCGACCATATTCTTATCGCGACAGGCGGTCGTCCGAGCCATCCGGATATTCCGGGCGTGGAATACGGTATCGACTCCGATGGTTTCTTTGAACTGCCTGCGCTGCCAGAGCGCGTCGCCGTTGTAGGCGCGGGTTATATCGCAGTGGAACTGGCGGGCGTGATTAACGGCCTGGGGGCCAAAACCCATCTGTTCGTGCGTAAACACGCGCCGCTGCGCAGCTTTGACCCGATGATCACCGAAACGCTGATCGAAGTGATGAATGCCGAAGGGCCTCAGCTTCATACCCACGCCATTCCGAAAGCGGTGGTGAAAAACGCCGACGGCAGCCTGACGCTGGAGCTGGAAGACGGTCGCAGCGAAACGGTCGATTGTCTGATTTGGGCGATTGGTCGCGAGCCAGCCACCGATAATTTCAACCTGGCAGCGACCGGCGTAAAAACAAATGAAAAAGGGTATATCGTCGTCGATAAATACCAGAACACCAGCGTGGACGGGATTTATGCGGTCGGAGATAACACCGGCGCTGTCGAGCTGACCCCGGTTGCCGTTGCGGCGGGTCGTCGTCTCTCTGAACGCCTGTTTAACAACAAGCCGGATGAGCATCTGGACTACAGCAATATCCCTACCGTGGTCTTCAGCCACCCGCCGATCGGCACCGTGGGCCTGACCGAACCACAAGCCCGCGAGCAGTATGGCGACGGTCAGGTGAAAGTGTATAAATCCTCGTTCACCGCGATGTATACCGCCGTCACCTCACACCGTCAGCCGTGCCGCATGAAGTTAGTATGCGTCGGCGCGGAAGAGAAGATTGTCGGCATCCACGGCATCGGTTTCGGTATGGATGAAATGTTGCAGGGCTTTGCGGTGGCGCTGAAGATGGGCGCGACCAAGAAGGACTTTGACAACACCGTGGCGATTCACCCCACCGCCGCAGAAGAGTTCGTGACGATGCGTTAAGCATTAAAAATGCCGGACAGGGCATCAGCGCTATCCGGCATATTGCTTTACTTATCCTGCATATACGGCGTATACACCCCGTTCAGACTCTCAAGGAAGGCGACGATATCATCGATATCTTCCTGCGGAATCTCTTTACCCACCTGATAACGCAACATCAGCTTCACGGCCCCATCCAGCGTCGGGACATCGCCACGGTGGAAGTATGGCGCGGTAAGCGCTACGTTACGCAGACCGGGGACTTTCTGGCGTAGTTTATCGCGCATCTCTTTAGTGACGTTCATACGCCCAATATCCGCCGCAGTCACTTCGCCAAAATTAAAGTCCTGCTTCAGGCCCAGCGGCTCAAACGAACGCCCACCCAAAATGATCCCGCCGTGGCAGGTGGCGCACTTATTGTCCTTAAACAATTGATAGCCATGCTTCTGTTGCGCCGTCAGCGCGTTTTCGTCGCCGCGCAGCCATTTATCGAAGGCTGAATCGGGCGTAATCAACGTTTTCTCAAATTCAGCAATCGCATCGGTGATTGTGTCGCCGCTGAATCCCTGCGGATAGACCGCGAGGAATTGCTGCTTAAGAACCGGGTCTTTATCGAGTTTGCCGATGATCTCATCCCAGGACTTCGATGCCATTTCGATTGGGTTCAGCGGTGGCCCACCCGCCTGTGCCTGCAACGTCGGCGCGCGACCATCCCAGAACTGCTCGACGTTAAATACGGAGTTGAACACCGTCGGCGCGTTGATAGGTCCAACCGCCCCGCCGACGCCAATTGAGGTCTTCCTTCCATCCACGCCGCCCGCATTAAGGGCGTGGCAATGCGCACAAGATATAGTGCTGTCGCCGGACAAACGCGGATCGTGATACAGCGTAAAACCAAGCGCCACTTTTTGCGCGTCGGTTGGCAACGATTTCGGGATCGGCTGCACCGGCTCATTGCGATGCTGAGCGGCGGTGTCGTTGCTGGCGTAATATTGCTCACGCTGTTTCGTAATCCAGTCAAGAATCATCTGCCGTTCTTCATCACTCACCTTTCCGGCCCAGTGCAGAGCGGTATAACGCGTTGGCGGCATGGTTTCATACTGCATCACCCATTCAATCTTATTAAGATCGCTTTGCGAAACAGGTTCATCCTTCAGCAGCGCAGCACGAACGGCTTCAAGGTTGAAAGATTTATATCCCAGTTGAATGTCGTAATTCATCAACTGTTTGGCGATGGGAAAGGAGACATAAAAAGGTAATTCTGCGGAAGGGGTATGACAATAATCGCATCCCTTCTCTCGTAAAAATCCCAGAACCTGATTATTTTCTTCCTTTGCAGAGGCCTGAACGGACGCGACCTGACTGCGTTGTTTATCGTGATACCAGACATAACCTGATAATCCGAAATAACAGATAACGATGCCAGCTGCGGCAATCGCGGTAAGACGGGTAATGGTTTTCATTATTTTACCCTCACGGTTGTGAGTTATTGTGACCCAGAAAAATACAAAAGAGGTTGTCCGGATGGGACCCTGCCATAATAGGAAATAAGTGACAGGCTAATTTGATAAGTATCAACTAATAACATGGGAGGTATCTATCGATGAGATAGCTTCTCCCTATTGTATGTAAGGTTTATCTTATTCACAAAGTATTGCATTTGAATGTTCCTAAAATAGGTTTTTAATAATACACAACAGGAAAGAAATTATTTTGAATTATCAGCAATCTATATTATTAGCTTATTTTCAGGCTGCAACGTAAATGTGACCTACCGCACACTTTGCACCCCACACACCGAAGCGAATGTCTACGCTTAAAAGACAGCCGGGCAACACCCGTATCCTTTACGACGCAATCCGGAGGTCCTTCTCATTATGATCAACCAGAAACTACAACACGTCCCGTCAGAGGAATTTACGATCGATGTCGATCTTATCTACGAAACGGATCCGTGCGAGTTAAAGCTGGATGAGATGATCGAGGCAGAACCGGAACCTGAGATGATTGAAGGGCTTCCTGCCTCTGATGCCCTGACGCCAGCCGATCGTTATCTCGAACTGTTCGAACACGTACAGTCCTCGAAAATTTTTGCCGACAGCAAAACCTTTCCCGACTGCGCGCCGAAAATGGATCCGCTCGATATTCTGATTCGCTATCGTAAAGTCAAACGCCATCGGGATTTCGACCTGCGGCAGTTTGTCGAAAATCACTTCTGGCTTCCGGAAGTGTACGGCACGGAATATGTTTCCAACCCGGAAAACTCCCTGAAAGAACATATCGACCAACTGTGGCCGGTATTAACCCGCGAACCGCAGGATCATATTCCGTGGTCGTCTCTGTTGGCTCTGCCGCAGTCCTATATCGTGCCGGGCGGCCGCTTTAGCGAAACCTATTACTGGGACTCCTATTTCACCATGCTCGGCCTGGCGGAAAGCGGGCGGGAAGATTTACTGAAATGTATGGCGGATAACTTTGCGTGGATGATCGAAAACTACGGCCATATTCCCAATGGCAATCGCACCTATTATCTCAGTCGCTCACAGCCGCCGGTGTTTGCGCTGATGGTCGAGCTATTCGAAGAGGACGGCGTACGCGGAGCCCGGCGCTATCTGGACCATCTGAAGATGGAATACGCCTTCTGGATGGACGGCGCGGAATCGCTGGTGCTTAACCAGGCCTACCGACATGTGGTCAGAATGCCGGATGGTTCTCTGCTTAACCGCTACTGGGACGATCGTGACACCCCGCGCGATGAGTCGTGGCTGGAAGATGTGGAAACCGCCAAACATTCAGGCCGCCCGCCGAATGAAGTGTATCGCGACCTGCGCGCCGGTGCCGCCTCCGGCTGGGACTATTCCTCCCGCTGGTTGCGCGACGCCGGACGTCTGGCGAGCATTCGCACGACGCAGTTTATCCCTATTGATCTCAATGCCTTCCTGTTCAAACTGGAAAGCACCATCGCCAATATCTCAGCGCTGAAAGGCGAACGTGACGTTGAGGCGCAGTTCCGCCAGAAGGCGAGCGATCGCCGGGCCGCTGTGAATCACTATTTGTGGGATGAGGAAAATGGCTGCTATCGCGATTATGACTGGCGGCGCGAGCAAATGGCGCTGTTCTCTGCCGCCAGTATCGTGCCGCTCTACGTCGGTATGGCGACCCATGAACAGGCCGATCGCCTGGGAGATACCGTGCGGGCTCGCCTGCTCACGCCTGGCGGCATTCTCGCTACCGAATACGAAACGGGTGAACAATGGGATAAACCGAACGGCTGGGCGCCGCTACAGTGGATGGCGATCCAGGGCTTTAAGATGTATGGCGATGACGCGCTGGGCGATGAAATCGCTCATAGCTGGCTGCACACGGTGAATCATTTTTATCAGCAGCATCATAAGCTCATCGAGAAATACCACATCGCCAGCGGCACCCCACGCGAAGGGGGCGGCGGGGAATATCCGCTGCAGGATGGCTTTGGCTGGACCAACGGCGTGGTACGCCGACTGATCGGGCTCTATGGGGAACCGTAACCGGATGAATTCTTAAGCATCAGGGAATAACGTGCCGGATGGCGATTTTGCCTTATCCGGCATGGACCGTTTTGCATCACCTTTACTGAATGACCTCATAAATAGCCTCATGAATCTTCAGCCATTTCTTGTTATCCGCGCTGGGCTCGGCGCGGTAGCGCAACGCTGCCTGCTCGGCATCACGCTGCTGTCGCGATACGACGGCAGGCACGGTGCAAAACTGTTGCAGATAGGCTTTGTGTTCGCGCGTCAGCGGCGCGCCGCCGGACATCGCGTGACCGAGCGTATTAATGAAGCGCCGACAGGGTTTGCTTTCATCCATCTGCGAAGGATAGCGAAGCAGCAGCGCCAGAACATCGGTATTGTTACGGGCAAACGCCGCTTCAGTCCACGACACCTGCCAGTTCATGCCGCCCTGTAAAAAGAGCGCCGTCACCCGGCTGTCATTGCGATCGATGGCGGCACGCATGTTAAACGTATCCCAGGTAATGCCCATCTGCGTCACCTGTTCACGCGCGGAAGGCACTTCGCGTTTGGGTTCCGCCTGAGTAATTTGAATGTTTGGCGCAGGCGCTGGAGGTTGCGAACTCACCAGCCACACCCCGCCGCCAAGAATGGCGAATACCATCACGCCTACGCCTGCCCAGAGCATACCGGTAATAAGCTGTTCACGCTCTTCTGCGGTGCGCAGCGGGCGTTTGCGCAGCGGTTCAATAGATTCGCTGATCTCCTCTGCATCACCGCCCGACTGCTTATCCTTTTGCCGGGCATTTTCCCAAAACTGCGCCAGTTGCCCCTCTTCCACAATCATGAGCGCGGCGGGGTTTATACGCGCGCGTCCCTGCTCACAGGCCCGTTGCACAGGGCGCACTATATGCTGGAACTGGCAGGAGAGTAATGTCAGTTGTGCTGACGACAAAGGCTCGCCGGCTAACACTTTGTTGCGCACCTGCCGACAATCATCCAGAAACACCCGCAGCGTCAGACGAGGTTCAACAAATAGCGTTAAGACCGACGCATCATTAAAAATCCGGGAATAGTGGCGGGAAAAAGCCTTCTTATCGACGATCATCAATGCCAGCTCGCTGAAACGCATACCGCTCAACGGGTCCTGACGATCGCCCTGCTTGATCCAGCGTCTGAGCTTATCGGCGCCGAAGTTTTCTTTAAGATGGTTGTTAAGCTGCGATTTATCTGGCCACATCTGCGCGATCAGTGCGGCCAGGGTCAACTCAATCGTCCGCAGTTGCCGCTCCGCCCGCATTTGTTGACTGTGGTCCGCCTCTTCAATATCTGTTTTATAGTTGAGCAACGACTGGTGTTCACGCAATCGCTCAAGGGATGTCACCACACGCAGGGCGGCAATCAATTGGTTTTCACTGACGTCCTGTCCACTTTCGTATTGTGGCACACACTGCTGAAGGTGGCGCAGTTGCAGCGTTAACTGGCTCAGTTGCGCGTCGTTGAGGTGCAAACGCCTAGCAACCTGGCTCCAGCCGCCCAGATTCAGACGCGCCTGGTCCAGTTGCTCCAGGAACCAGCGCGGATCTTTCCCGTCGGACGCGTGAACGCCCAGCAGCAGGAGAATTTCAACGGAGGCCTGGCGAATAATCCCCAGGCAGTGTTCGAACGTGGTGCGTGTGGTCAAAACGCTAATCGTCATTCTCTTCCTTATGCAAAAGCGCCTCTCTGCGGAGGTCATTAATTTTGCTTTAGTTCATTGTTTTAATTATGAGTTTTTATAGATATAACAACTTCAACAGATATTACAGTGACCGTTGCGTGAACATTGAGAAATTTCTCAAGAGATACGTTAAGTTACCGATGCACGCAGTGAGAACGAGATCCGTGAAGCATTCGATTCGCGGCAAGCGGGCGTCGGGACATGTGCTGGAAAGAGCGGGATTTGGTCTGGAAGGGACGCTCAGAGAAAGTTACTGGTTACATCGGCGCTGGCAGAATGACGGGCTGTTGGGGCTATTAAAACGTGATGATGTTACGACCGAAGCGTCTCCGGTCGTAACATAACAATAAGGTTACTAATACTGTGCCAGTAACATGGCCGCCTGGGTACGATTTTTCACATCCAGCCGACGATAAAGCGATTCAAGATGCGCTTTTACGGTTCCGGTGCTGATATTTAACGAGCGGCTAATCTCCTTATTTGATTCGCCTGCCGCCAGCATCGTTAATATTTCCCGCTGGCGGGCACTCAACGATTTAATATCACGACATTCCGTCGGCGGATTCGTTATCCATTCACTGGGTAAAAACATCATCCCCATCTTGACGCTATTTATCGCCAGAACAAATATCTCCGCATCTGAATCACGCGGAATAAGGGCATGGACATTATATTGCGCCAGGTCCTGAAATCCTTTCTTACTGCAGTTCGTAGCAATAATTAAGATTTTGACTAAGGGAAATTGCTGCATCGCCTTTAGCAATAGCCCGTGAAAAAACTCGCTGTCCAGATCGCCATCCAGCATCAGCATGGCTTCCGGGTTTTCTTCCAGTTTGTACCAGAGATCATCAACCTGACTGACACCCTGAATACTCACTCCTGGAATTCGTTGTTGTAAACTTATCTTCATTCCATGAACAAATATTGACTGCCTGTCAAACATGATGATTTGCATTATTCTCTCCACCGTTTCCGATAATATCATTAAGGAAGGAAAGGGTATTACCCGAGGGGTAAAATATAAACCTGCCATTAGGCGGTGGGCTATTTTACAGATATTCTCTCAGGAGAGAAGTGAATAAACGATTTTTTACACCTGAAATATAAGAATTACATTTTCGGCTAAAAATACGCCTGATTAATAAGGAAATCCTTAAATTTAGCGCCTTATTGTTTTTATAGAAAATTAATTTCACAATAAAATAACAGCCGCGCATGAGAAAAGACATTCTCTCCTGCGCGGCAATATGTAACAAAATCAGAGTTGGCATGTATTGCTAATTTCGCGAGCGGGGAGCGGCATTGAATCGCCAATTACAGGAACATCCCTCCCGACACTTCAATACGCTGTGCCGTCATCCAGGCCAGTTCATCACTCAGTAACGCGGCAATGGCATCACCGATATCATCGGGCAGACCCGCACGCCCCAGTGCCGTTTGTGACGCCACAAACGCGTTCAGCTCTTTATTATCCCGCAGGCGTCCGCCGCCAAAATCGGTTTCAATCGCCCCCGGCGCGATAGCGTTAACGGATATTCCACGCACGCCCAGCTCTTTCGCCTGATAACGTGTCAGCACTTCCATCGCCCCTTTCATGGACGCATAGGCGGCATACCCCGGCAAAGCGAAACGCGCCAGCCCGGTGGACACATTCAGAATACGACCGCCGTCGTTAATCAGCGGCAGCAGGTGCTGCGTCAGGAAAAACGGACCTTTGAAATGGATGCGCATCAGCTCGTCAAACATCTCTTCCGAAGTGTCCACGAACGGCGCGTACAAACCGATTCCGGCATTGTTCACTAAATAATCAAACGACGCCCGCTGCCAGTGCGTGTGCAGTTGCGCTTTCACCTCTGTAGCAAAAACGGCAAACCCGGCGGTATCCCCGACATTCAATTGAATTGCCGCAGCTTTTCTGCCTTTTTGCTCAATTTCTGCAACAACATCCAGCGCTGCCTGTTTTTGGCTGTTCCAGGTAAAGATAATATCCGTTCCTTTGTCTGCCAGTTTCAGCGCGGCGTTTTTCCCCAATCCACGGCTGCCGCCGGTCACTAATGCGATACGTTGCGTCATAAGAACCTCATTTCCGCTGTTGTGAAGATTGAGATCAAGCTTATTAGGTGCTAGAAAAACAATAAATGTCGCCAGTTACGCATGACTGTTTCATCCACAACAACAATAGGGCCACAGAATGGATAAAATTCATGCAATGCAATTATTCATTCGTGTCGCAGAGCTGGAGAGTTTTTCTCGCGCCGCTGACACGCTGGGACTTCCTAAAGGTAGCGTATCGCGCCAAATCCAGGCGCTGGAAAACCACCTGGGAACACAGCTTTTGCATCGCACAACGCGCCGGGTCCAACTGACGCAGGACGGTATGGTCTATTACGACCGGGCAAAGGATCTGCTGAGCAATCTGGATGAGCTGGATGGCTTGTTTCAGCATGATCCCACCAGCATCAGTGGCAAGCTGCGGGTGGATATGCCGGTTGGCGTGGCGAGAAATCTGGTGATCCCCCGTCTGCCCGCTTTTTTACAGCAATATCCGGGGATTGAACTGGAATTAAGCAGCAGCGATCGGCTGGTAGATTTGATTCGCGAAGGTTTTGATTGTGTGGTTCGCGTCGGCATCCTGAAGGATTCGGGTTTGATCGCGCGTCCAGTGGGAAAACTCACCGTGATCAACTGCGCCAGCCGACAATATCTGGAGCGTTTTGGATATCCGGAAAGTCTTGACGATCTTGCTTCCCACGCGGTGGTGCATTATTCACAGAATCTGGGAACACGACCGTTGGGTTTTGAAATCGCCGCCAGCAACGGGACGCAATGGATAAAAACCGGCGGCACGCTGACGGTAAACAGCACGGAAACCTATCATGCCGCCTGCCTCGCGGGGCTGGGAATTATTCAGGTGCCTCGGGTGGGCGTTCGTGATGCATTACGCAGCGGTATCCTCGTTGAAATTCTGCCACAATATCGCGCCGCACCCATGCCGGTGTCGTTGCTCTATCCCCACCGACGCAATCTCTCACGGCGTGTACACCTGTTTATGGAGTGGCTGACCGGCGTGATGAAGGACTACGTGGACTGAGACGCTATACTGTCCAGAGAATTAACGAAAGAAGGACGACCGACCTGATGACGCAGGATAACAACGTAAAACGCCCAACTCAGGAACTTGAACACGACCCGATTCGCAAAGTCGATACGACTGAGCCTGAAAAGCATGAGAAAAAAGGCGCTGCCCGCCAGACGCTGAACACGGTGACCACAACGGTAGACAAAATCCAGCAGATCCCCGTGATTGCCCACCTGCTGCGCGCTACTGAACGCTTTAACGACCGGTTAGGCAACCAGTTTGGCGCAGCCATTACCTATTTCTCGTTTTTGTCGATGATTCCCATTCTGATGGTGTCGTTTGCCGCCGCGGGTTTTGTCCTCGCGTCACATCCCACGCTGTTACAGGACATCTTTAACAAAATCCTGATGAACGTCAGCGACCCCACGCTTGCCGCCACGTTGAAAAGCACCATCAATACGGCAGTGCAGCAGCGTACCACCGTCGGCCTGCTTGGGTTAGGGATTGCCCTTTATTCCGGCATCAACTGGATGGGCAACCTGCGCGAGGCAATCCGGGCCCAGTCGCGTGACGTCTGGGAACGCACGCCGCAGGATCAGGAGAAAATCTGGATTAAATACCTGCGCGATTTTATCTCCCTGATAGGCCTGCTGATTGCGCTGATTGTAACGTTGTCGATCACCTCAGTCGCCGGTTCAGCGCAGCAGATGATTATCTCCGCCCTGTATCTCGACAGCATTGAATGGCTGAAACCTGCGTGGCGTCTGATTGGCCTGGCGATCTCTATTTTTGCTAACTATCTGCTGTTCTTCTGGATTTTCTGGCGCTTACCACGCCATCGCCCGCGTAAAAAAGCGCTGATTCGCGGGACGTTTATCGCGGCGATCGGCTTTGAAGTGATCAAAATCATTATGACCTGGACCTTACCTGCGCTGGTGAAATCCCCTTCCGGCGCGGCATTTGGTTCCGTGCTGGGATTAATGGCGTTCTTCTACTTCTTTGCGCGTCTGACGCTGTTCTGCGCGGCCTGGATTGCCACCGCCCAGTACAAAGACGATCCACGGATGCCGGGCAAAACGCACCGCTGATGCGCGGTATTGTGCCGGATGGCGCTGCGCTTATCCGGCCTACCGTTCGCCCGCTACCCAGGTCAGATAAGCGCCCTGCGTCGCCATCCGGGAATAGGGTCAGGCACTTACTTCCGCCTCGCGCCACTCATTCAGCATTAAAATCCACTCCTTAACTTTTATTTAACCAAAAACCAGTTTTATCAACCAAGTTGGAAATTATGTGAAGCATTTCATAGACGCGAAATCGCGAGTGTAAACATTATCCGCTTTTTGCCTGTTTTTTGACCATTTCTCGTCTTTGTTACAGATTGAAATGTCGCTTTTGCTGTGCGTAATATGGCCGTTCGTCCGACAAAAAATAAGAAAATACTATGCAAGCAACCGCCACCACACTCGATAACGAACAGGAACACACGCCGGTCAACTCACGCAATAAAGTCGTCATCGCCTCACTCATTGGCACCGCCATCGAGTTCTTCGACTTTTACATTTACGCGACCGCCGCAGTGATTGTCTTCCCGCACATCTTCTTCCCGCAGGGTGACCCGACGGCCGCCACGCTGCAGTCGCTCGCCACGTTCGCCATCGCCTTTGTCGCCCGCCCGATAGGTTCCGCGCTTTTCGGCCACTTTGGCGACCGGGTGGGGCGTAAAGTGACGCTGGTGGCGTCATTGCTGACCATGGGGATCTCGACGGTGATTATCGGCCTGCTGCCGGGCTATGCCACCATTGGCATCTTCGCTCCGCTGCTGCTGGCGCTGGCCCGTTTCGGCCAGGGGTTGGGGCTCGGCGGCGAATGGGGCGGCGCGGCGCTGCTGGCGACGGAGAACGCCCCGCCGCGTAAGCGTGCGCTGTACGGTTCTTTCCCGCAATTGGGCGCACCGATTGGTTTCTTCTTTGCCAACGGGACCTTCCTGCTGCTCTCCTGGCTGCTGACGGACGAACAGTTCATGAGCTGGGGCTGGCGCGTACCGTTCATCTTCTCGGCCGTGCTGGTGATTATCGGTCTGTACGTTCGCGTTTCCCTGCATGAAACGCCGGTGTTCGCTAAAGTGGCCGCCGCCAAAAAACAGGTGAAAATCCCGCTCGGCACGCTGCTGACCAAACATGTCCGCGTGACAATCCTCGGCACCTTCATCATGCTGGCGACCTATACGCTGTTTTACATCATGACCGTCTATTCGATGACGTTCAGTACCGCCGCCGCACCGGTTGGGCTTGGTCTGCCGCGCAACGAAGTGCTGTGGATGCTGATGATGGCGGTAATAGGCTTTGGCGTGATGGTCCCCGTTGCGGGCCTGCTCGCTGACGCTTTTGGTCGCCGCAAAAGCATGGTGATCATCACCACAATGATTATTCTGTTTGCGCTGTTCGCGTTTAAACCGCTGCTGGGCTCCGGCAATCCGGTGCTGGTTTTCGCGTTCCTGCTGCTGGGTCTGAGCCTGATGGGGCTGACGTTTGGGCCGATGGGCGCGCTGTTGCCTGAGCTGTTCCCGACTGAGGTACGTTACACCGGCGCATCATTCTCCTATAACGTCGCCTCGATTCTGGGTGCCTCCGTTGCGCCGTATATCGCCACATGGTTACAGTCCAGCTATGGTTTACCGGCCGTGGGCCTTTATCTGGCGTCGATGGCAGCGTTAACCCTGATCGCCTTGCTGTTGACTCACGAAACGCGGCATCAGTCGCTTTGAGATGTAGCCGGATGGCGCTGACGCTTATCCGGCCTACAAACTCGCTTCAGACACTGACCTTCACTTCTTCATCTGCGACAAAATCGTTCGGCACTGGTTGGCATCGCCTTCTGACGGAGAAATCAGCGCCAGCAGCGCGGCAGCAGGGGTCACTAACGTTGCCAGCGCCGCCGCCACTGCGCCTCGGGCAATCAACGGCCCGGCTTTCACCCCCGCCTGGGGGTTCTTAAACGTACCGCGAACGTACAGCGGTGAACGCAACGTGATAATACGGATGCCTTTGCTTTCCGGGTCGATGGTGAGATCCAGTTGCTCTGAGGCAAAACTGGCCGTCCCGGTGACGTTAATCAGCGCGTTTTCGGTGTCAAAGGCGAAAATTTGTGGACGCGCCACGCCGTTGGCAATATCGAGATTAGCCGCCGCGCAGTTGACCCGCACTTCGTCATCGCCAAAAATTTGCCCGACGATGAAGTTTCCGACGTTCAGCCCGACGATTTCCATCAGGTTGCGGCTGATCAGCCCGTCGTTCATCAGGAGTTTCAGGTTACCATTGCTGTTCCCCAGCAGCGCCGCCACGGAGTTTCCTGTCCCGCGAAACTCAGCGTCACCGTTCATTTCACCGAGCGTTTTCTGCATCAGTTCAACATTCGGCATCAGCGCTTTGAGTTTCAGCCGCCGCGCCTGAATCTCCGCGCGCCCTTGCATCGGCTTTTTATCTCCTTCCAGATGAAGGTTCGCATTGATACTGCCCCCCGCCAGACCAAACTTCAGCGGTTGCAGGCGCAGATCGGCATTCTTCAGAATGATGTGCGTTGAGAGATCGCTGATGGGCAGGCTGCTGCCATGTTCGATACGACGCCCCTTAAAATGCACATCGGCATCCATCACGTTCCATTTATCCGTTTCGAAGCGATCGTAGGGCAGCACTTTGTCTGCCGGTTGCGCGCTCTTCTCGCCCTTTTTCTGTTCCTGGCGTTTCGCCTGGTCCGCGTCCTTGCCGGAATCAACCCCAATCAGCGGCCCCAAATCCGCCAGTCTGAGCTGGCGCGACTCCACCTCGCCTTCCAGCTTCGGGCGCGGTTTCCCCGTGGTGTAGGTCAGCGAACCGTGGATGTCACTGTCGCCAATCCGGCCATTAAATCCTTGATAATCAAATACTGACGATTTTTCGGGTTCGATTTTCGCCACCAGACGGCCATCCGTTTCAAACGGTGGCGTATCCGGCAGTAATACACCGGTCAGGTCATACAGCTCGCCCAGTGAATCCCCGGAAAATTTCAGTTGGAGATCAACGCCGCCCATCTTCATAGGATCGTTGACCACCCCCACGAACGCCACCCGGGTATTGCCGGAGCGGAAATCCGCCTGCACCGGAAACGATGCGTCTTCGCCACGCAGCGCCAGCATACCGCCCATTTTCCCCGTACCGCTCAGCGGCTCACCGTTGTAGCGCCCCTGCGCCTTCAGGCCAAACACATAGTCTTCCACTTTCGTGTGTTCACCTTTCCCTTTGTTGCCAGTGACCTCACTGAACGGCAACGGTTTGCCTAACGGATCGACCAGGATCTCGATATCGGCGTTGCTGACCTTATCGTCAATGGCTACCCGCCCCTGATCAAAGAGAATGTTATCCAGCCGGAATGACCAGTCAGAAGGTTGCGCGTCAGGGTCTTTGTTTTCACTGCTGGCGAGATTAAACGTCCAGTTATTGTTTTTTTCAGACAGACGAATCAGCCGCGCATCAGGCTTCACCAGCTTGACCCACGGCAGCCAGACGGTTTTGGTCAACAGCGCCAATGGAGCGAGCGTCGCCTCCACACGAGGAAGATGAACCATTGTGACTTCAGGAATATCAGGTGGGTTGCCAACAACAATGTCTTCAGCATGAACATGCGGCCACGGCACCCAGCTACGCCAGCCGGTCTCCTGCTTTTGACGTTCCCACACGACGCCCAAATCGCCACGAATGGCAAACGGTCGGTTCAGTTCGGCAGAGACTTTCTGGTTGATGGTCGGTTTGAGGCGGTTCCAGTCAAATGTTGCAATCAGGACGATCGCAACCACGATCAACAACAAGAAAGTCCCTGTCACAGCAGCAGTAATTTTTCCGGCTTTGGTCATATTTTGCTTCCTCTCGTCTTTCCTTGCCTGTCCTAAAGATAGTCCAGACCGGCGGATTTAGCGGAAGCGGAGGGTTTACAGTGAAAGAATGACCTCATCGAGGTGGGCGAATGGCACCGGGCGAGACAGGAAATAGCCCTGTGCGGCGAAGGCAGGAGAGCGTTGTACATCGCGCCACTCGTCGAGTGTCTCCACCCCTTCAACAATAACGCCGCGGCAATAGCGGTTCATCAACTGCAACAACATGGTGAAGAGATTGCGCCCTTCGGGCGTCTGGCGCAGCATCATGAACAGCTCGCGCGCCACTTTGATGTAATCGTAACGGACTTCGCTTAGCGCGGAGAAATTAGCCATTCCGGTGCCAAAATCATCAAGCCATAGCGGTCCAAATTCACACATACTGGCGAAAGAGGCCTCTTTCGGCAGATGGATATGTTCAACCAGTTCAAAGCGCAGCCAGGGCATACGCTCAATCGTCTGGACAACCTCTGGCTGTTGACGCATCGCCAGCAGCGTTGGGCCATCGACGTTCACCGAGGCCAGCAGTGCATGATGACGGAAAAAGTCGGCCTTCTGTTCCAGCAATTGTAGCTGCTCTTTCACAACGTCAATGCGCTGGCGTACCGCGACTTCAGCGAAATAGCGATCGGGCGCCAGACGCTGGGCTGGATTGTCCGGATGCGTCACCACCGTTAACAGTTCAACGGCCAACAGATGACCATTGGTCTGATAAATGGGCTGATAAGTATAAACACGCTCACACTGCAGCCAAAAGCGCCGATCCTGCAAGCTTTCAACGCTTGCCCCGGAATTGCTTCGCTGCTGGATAACCTGGTTTATCATCTCAGATGTCCCGTGATTAAGTGTGTTACTGCCCCGACTCGTCAAAGGTTATCGGCCCGCCGACCGAGAACTTTATGTTGAGTCGCACGCAAAAGCGAAAACGCCTGTGTCAAAACCAACACAGAATATGGACTGGCTCAAAAAAATAATGGAACGTTGTTTTAATATGATTGACCACGCAACCTTCCACAGCGCACACTAACGCTAATTTTTTTCAAAGCAGGTTCACGACTATGTCCAAAAAGATTGCCGTGATTGGCGAATGCATGATTGAACTGTCACAGAAAGGCGCTGACGTTCAGCGCGGCTTCGGTGGCGATACGTTGAATACGTCCGTTTACATTGCCCGCCAGGTGGATGCGGCGGCGCTTTCCGTACACTATGTCACGGCGCTGGGCACGGACAGTTTCAGCCAGCAGATGCTGGAATCATGGCAAGGCGAAAGCGTGGACACCTCGCTCACACAGCGGATGGAGAACCGTTTGCCTGGCCTCTATTACATTGAAACTGACGACACCGGTGAGCGCACGTTCTACTACTGGCGTAACGAAGCGGCGGCGAAGTTCTGGCTGGAGAGTGAACAGTCCGCCGCCATCTGCGAAACGTTGGCCACCTTTGATTATCTTTATCTCAGCGGGATAAGCCTCGCGATCCTGAGTCCATCCAGCCGTGACAAGCTACTGTCGTTACTGCGCGAATGCCGCGCCAACGGCGGTAAAGTGATTTTTGACAATAACTACCGTCCGCGCCTGTGGGCCAGTAAAGAAGAGACACAGCAGGTCTATCAGCAGATGCTGGAATGCACTGATATCGCCTTCCTGACGCTGGACGATGAAGATGCGCTTTGGGGCGAGAAGCCCGTTGACGAGGTGATTGCCCGCACACATGCCGCAGGTGTTCAGGAAGTGGTAGTAAAACGTGGCGCGCAATCCTGCCTGGTCTCCATCAACGGCGAAAACCTGATCGATGTGCCTGCGGTGAAATTGCCAAAAGAGAAAGTGATTGATACCACTGCCGCTGGCGATTCGTTCAGCGCCGGGTATCTGGCTGTGCGTTTAACCGGTGGTGATGCCGCCGCTGCGGCAAAACGGGGGCATCTGACCGCCAGCACCGTTATCCAACATCGCGGGGCCATTATCCCACGCGAGGCGATGCCGCAGTAAAACGACCAGCGCCTTATCCGGCCTACAACAAGATTTCCCGTAGGCCTGATAAGCGCAGCGTCATCAGGCAGTTTTGCCGGATAGCGGCACAACACCTTATCCGGCCTGCGGAGATACACTTTTTGTAGGCCTGATAAGCGCAGCGTCATCAGGCAATCCCCTTACTGCGCTGCCGGAATATCTGTCACTTCCGGATGCGCATCATCCGTTTCAACAGACGCTGCCGCAGCGGTCGCCGGGGCCATGATTTGGTCCCACGTCGCCTGCAACTCTTTCATGTTGAATTCCGGTTCACCTTTCGGTTGCAACAGAATCAACGCCATATCCTGCGACAACTGCTGACGCAGATCCTGATTCAGCATCGCAACGGTCAGACTGTTCAGGAAGTCCTGACGCAGACGCTGGTACTGCTCTGGTGCGATATCCACCACCTGATTTTGCAGTGAGCGCAGACGCTGGCTGATCAAAATATCGGTATCAGTGCGGGCATAGGTTGCAAACAGTTTTTGCAGTTCCAGATTCTTTTGCGCCACCAGCGCATTGAACTCTTCTTCCGGCAGACCGTTATCCCGCACTTTCGCCAGCTCACGCGCCACGGTGCTCAAATTGGTTTTGAGCTTGTCGTTTGGCGATTCAATGTTGATTGCACATTGCGCGCGCTGGAACAGTACGCGGCAGTCAAAGCCAAGACCAATATCTTTGGTGTTGTTTTTGCTTAACGCCTGCTGAACGTGCCAGAACAGCGCCTCACGGGCTAGATCGGCGCGCCAGTAACGTAACAGTGCGGCGGATTCGCGAATCGGCTGCCACGGCGTATCCCACATAAGAGAGAGGCGATCCTGGCGCACCGCATCGGTCATAATGCTGACAGCTTCCGCACGCAGCGGCGAGAGTGTCGGCACCGGAGCTGGCGTTTCACGTTTACCTTTCAGCTCGCCAAACGTTTTGTTGATTTGTTCAGCCACTGAGCGTGCATCAACGTTGCCAACGATAATCAGCGTCATCGCATCCGGGGTATACCATTTCTGATAGAAATCGTGCACTTTCGCCGCATCAACCGGTTTTTTTACCGGTTCGGCGGGGTCGTGCCCCAGCAAGGCGGAACCTTTCAGGCGATAGCGCCACCAGCCTTCTTTGGTGTCCACGGGCAGTGTGGTCACCATATCTTCACTGTTGAGCGCATGCGTGACGGTTTCGGGGGTGATGGCAAGTTTACCCATCGTGTGCGCCAGATAATTCAGCGACTCTTTCAGCAGATCGTTACGGTTATTCGGCAGGCTGAGATTGTATTGCGTGGAATCGTAAGAAACAGTAACAGGCGGCATCGGGCGTTTAGGGTCAAATCCCTGTTGCCAAAGTGAACGCGCTTGCGTGGCGTCAAGGCCACCGCTCTGGGTTAACGCAATACGGGGAATAAGGTGGCTGAAACCGCTCTGTTGAGTACTTTCGGTGAGCGAACCGGTATTTACCAGCAGACGGACCTCGATACGGTCGCTGGGGCGCTGCGGAGTGGCTAACACTTGCCACTGTAAACCATTTGCCAGCGTCCCCTGTTGCCATGCCGGGTCAGGCTGGAGCGCGTCTGCCTGCACATAGCCAGCACTGGCCATCATCAGCAAACCGCCCGCTATAAGTCGAATTTTTGTGCCCTGCATGTGAACCCCTGATCAGCAATCCTGGTAATAAAAGACAACCCCACGTGGGCTTATCTGAATATGACGTTAAAAACACTTCGTGTTAGACCGCAAGAACATGAAAATGTCACGGAAGAAGTGAAATAATCCCGAAACCTCCATGGTGAAGGATTCGGGTGCAGGGGTCAATTATGCGCAGGTGACCGCAGCCCCACAAGGACTACGGTCATAAGTATCGAGATTAAGAGGAGATTTCGTGCGTTTTGCCATCCGGCGCACGGTTATTCAGCACATCATCAAGCTTTTTGTGATCCAGCTCTTTCACCCATTTCGCAACCACTACCGTTGCCACGCCGTTACCGACCAGGTTAGTCAGCGCGCGGGCTTCAGACATAAAGCGGTCGATACCGAGGATCAGCGCCAGACCAGCAACCGGCAGATGACCGACGGCCGAGATAGTCGCCGCCAGAACGATAAAGCCACTTCCGGTAACGCCTGCAGCACCTTTCGAGGAGAGCAGAAGCACAACCAGCAGCGTTATCTGATGGAAAATATCCATATGGCTGTTGGTGGCCTGAGCGATGAACACCGCCGCCATCGTCAGGTAGATCGATGTCCCGTCCAGGTTAAACGAATACCCGGTGGGAATCACTAGCCCTACGACCGACTTGCGACAGCCGAGCTTCTCCATCTTATCGAGCATACGCGGCAGCGCAGACTCAGAAGAGGACGTACCCAGCACGATCAACAGCTCTTCACGGATATAACGGATAAATTTGAAGATGCTGAAGCCTGTGGCGCGGGCAATTGAACCCAATACCACCACCACAAACAGGATACAGGTAATGTAGAAGCAGACAATGAGTTGCCCCAACTGTACCAGCGTACCCACGCCATATTTACCGATAGTAAACGCCATCGCCCCGAACGCCCCGATAGGCGCCAGACGCATGATCATATTGATGATGCCGAAAATGACCTGCGAGAAGCTTTCAATGACGTTGAAAATCAGTTGGCCTTTGCTGCCAAGACGGTGCAGGGCAAACCCAAACATCACCGCAAACAGCAGCACCTGCAGGATGTTACCGCTGGCAAAGGCGCCAATGACGCTGCCCGGAATAATATCCATCAGGAAGCCTACGATCCCCTGGTCTTTTGCCTGTTCGGCGTAAATCGCCACCGCTTTTGCATCCAGCGTCGCGGGATCAACGTTCATCCCGGCCCCCGGTTGCACCACGTTAACGATGATGAGACCAATGATCAGCGCAATCGTACTGACAATTTCAAAGTAAAGCAGCGCGACCGCACCAGTGCGGCCCACCGCCTTCATGCTTTCCATCCCTGCAATGCCGGTAACGACAGTACAGAAGATGACAGGTGCGATGACCATCTTAATCAGCTTAACGAACGCGTCGCCAAGCGGTTTCATTTGTGCGCCTAATTCAGGGTAGTAATGGCCAAGGAGGATACCAATGGCAATTGCTGTCAGGACCTGAAAATAAAGGCTTTTGAACAGAGAGGTTTTCATAGGGTGTCCTTGAAGTAAAAACCACAGGTCTTGTAAGGTTATGGTTAACCTGCGGCCTTAAAATAACACCCGGACAACATGACAGAAATGCACCTGGATCATAATTGATACAAAAATGTTAAAAAATTTGAACTGGCTCGCACAAGCCGGACCTTTTTAAAGTTTTGTTATCGCTTCAGTCGTGCGCCAGGTACCGTTCTTCGAAGGTTTTTGCGGGAACGGCGTGGGCAAAAAGGAAGCCCTGAGCGATTTCCACCCCTGCCTTAGCCAGCCATTCACGTTGCGCTTCGGTTTCGATGCCTTCCGCAACCATCTGTAATTTCAGAGTGCGCGCCAGCAGGATAATCGCGGAAACCATACTGCTATCTTCTGGCAGCCCCTCCACAAACATTTTGTCGATTTTCAGTACATCGATTGGTAAGGATTTCATATGCTGGAGCTGACGCAGCCCTGCGTAGCCCATACCAAAATCGTCGAGCGCGATGCGCACACCGGCGTTACGCAACGGGCGCAAAATCGCCACGGCGGCGTTCGGGTCGTCGATATGGCGGCTTTCTGTGACTTCCAGAATCAATGAGCCTGGCTGGATGCGGTATCGGTTTAACAGCTCCAGCATGTCGGACACCATATCCGGGTGCATCAGCTGTAGCGCCGACAGATTCACCGACAGCGGCAGCGTGATCCCACGCTCTTGCCAGGCGGCAAGCTGGCGACAGGACTCTTCCAGCACCCAGTGGCCCACGGTAATCATCAGACCGCAGGATTCAATGCGCTCAATTAACCCCTCAGGCAATTCCCAACTGCCATCGGGCTGCTGCATACGTAATAAGGCTTCAGCACTGACCACCTTGCCGCTGCTCATTTCGACTTGCGGCTGCAACCACAGCGCAAACCGATGGGTATCCAGCGCGGTCAGAATATCGCTCTCTTCGGTGAGTCGTTTCTGCGCCGCCTCCATCTGCTCCGGGTCAAAGAACTGAATCTGGTTTTTTCCCTTGAGCCGGGCGGTAAACGCGGCGGAAACGGCGCGACCATAGAGTTGTTCTGCACTGAGATCGCCATAGTTCATCGCCACACCGATGCAACAACTTGGCCGGAGCTGGAGCCCCTGAATCGGTAACCGCTCATTCATGATAGTAAGCACTTGCTGACCTAACGTAATGGCGTGCCACGGCTCTTTCACTCCGTGGGCAATAATCGCGAAATCGTAACCGCTGATCTGTGCAAGGACCATTCGCGGCGACAGCACCGATTTCAGTTTCTCCACCAGCGTGAGTAACAGGATCTCCCGCTGCGATTCCTTCAAGACGCCAGCGGTATCACGCAACGTTTCACAGGTCACAATCATCAGCGCCGTGGTCTGCTGACGGGTGACAACCTGCTCAAGCAGCCCCATCAGAAACACTTTATTCGGCAGTTCGGAAACCGGAAAACGCATCGCGTTATCAGCCTGTTCCTCACAATGGCGTTGTATCAGTTGCTGATTGAGGTTGTAGCTACGCACCAGTAACCCGATTTCATCATCCTGATGCAGACGGGGCAACGTCAGCTGATAACCCAGTAAATCCTGTTGCGAGATTTCATTTAGCTCACGGGCGATTTTGCGCAATGGGTGTAAAATCAGGCGATTGATGCACCAGCTTATCGCCACCGTCAGCATCAGTGACAAAAGTAAGTAAATGGTCACTAACGTAGACAGCGTGCTCATCACGAACTTATACATCCGATAGGAGTCGGCCTGCAGCACCAGATACGCCAGCGGTTGGGGATTGGCGGGGCGCTCAAGTGAATAAACGGGGAGTGAGATTTGCACCGGCAATTCGAAAAGTCGGGTGACCATCACTGGTACGGAACGTTCCGGGATAAAGCTCATGCGCAACGCCTGGAACTGGTTTGGCAACACCACATCAGCACGCTGCACCACGCCAGCGGGTTTGATGCTGGCCAGAATCGCTTCGGCACCGGGGATATCCGCTTTTAAAATTGAGGCAGATAAAGGTTCACGTACAGAACGTGCAATACTTTCCAGTTGCGTCGCCGTGTTATAGCGGTTCTGCTGTACCAGATGAAACAGCAAAACGGTGCAAAACAGAAATACGAACACCATGACAACGGCCGCAACCATTGCCATCTGCTTAATTGTTAACGAGCGACTGACGCGCAATATTGCCTCCCCCGAAAATCCCAGATTGCCGCCCGAGTATACCTGATTGCGGCGGCATTGAGAGAGGCAGTATCTGAAAAGGACGTTTCTGATTACCAGTCTGCGTAAGGCACCAGCGGTTGCGGTGGCAGATCCATGTCCCCTTGCCAGCCCGCAGCGGAATAGCGGACATACAGCAAGAAATGGCTTGGGGTGTAATCCTTCGCCTCTTGAATATCAACGGCCGTCCCGATAAACCAGTTAGAGGTTACCCGACGCTCGATCAGCGCCCGTGCGGTATAACCAAATCCCTGACTGCTTCCGCCATCATTGGTCTGATCGCTGGCCTCTTTCTGGTAATCCGTCGGAATAAGGTTCATCAGTGGATAGCGCGGCATCGTTTTGGTACGCGAATGCGACCACGATACAGACCCCCCCAGTTCCCAGGACCAGTTTTCTGTCCGCTGACGCCACATCACCGGCACGGCAAAAGAGAGATATTCCTGCGGACTGTAGTAGCCGCCGTGACCGAGGGAATAGCCGCTCAGGTCTTTGTCGTAGTGCCAAATCATATTATTCAGGCCGACGGTCACACGACGGTTATTCTCGTTGATAACTTTGTAGTAATAGCCCGTCATCCAGCGGACGCGCCAGTTATCCTCAACGTTTTTCCCGGTTAGCTGATCGGCGCTGAGCGAAGCCCAGACGCCGTTAGCTTCGCCTTTGTCGTAACTGAGACTGATGCCACCGCCATCGGCACGGACGCCGCCCCATTTTTTACCGGTGTTAATCTCGTTACTGTCACCGTTATGGCTTTTCGCATCTTTCTGCCCGCCAAAAGCCAGCAACGAACTGGAAATGGGGCGACGGTGCGCGTTCAGGGTGTAACCTAACGGTCCGATATCACTGCTGTAACTGACGCCGCCGACCACATCAACCACGTTAAAGCCCATCGGGGTGGTGCCAATATCCCAGCTCCAGGTGTCGTTCTTCCAGCCCACGGCGACGCTCGCGCCCGTATCCGACTGGCTGCGGCTACCGCTACAGTCTTCCAGCGTACAGGTGCCCCAGTTATTGTCGTAACGACCGTTCTCATCGGTCTTGAAGCTGCCGGCGTTCATGTTAACCAGATCGGTTCGGAAGAACATGCGACCGTCCGAATACGGCGCATCCACATGCAGCATGGTGGTATGCGCTTTCAGATCAGAATAGCCGCCGGTGCCGCTCGATCCCCAGTAGTCATGTTCCAGCGTGACGTTCAGATCCTGCTGACGGTATAAATCCGCCGCATCACTGCGCACGCCACGCTTCAGCCAGTCATCTTTTTCATCGTTACGGGTCAGACGGGTAAACGTGTCATTATCCTGCGGACGCGTTGGCGTGATGCCGGAGGCCACCATCGCGTCTTTATACGTCTCCAGCGCCTGCTGCGGTTCGCCATTCTGCGCCTGGAAATTCGCGGCATTACGCAGCACCATCGCGCTTTCCATCGACGGTGACTGCGATTTCGCCTGTGGAATCAGGGCATTAAAGGTCTGTTTTGCGGCAGCCGTGTCGCCAAGCTGCGCCTGCGCCAGCGCGATCCGCCGCTGCATGTTGATGGACGGCGTCTGCGTTGCGGGCAGTTTTGCCAGTTGCGCTCGCGCGGCGGGCTTGTCGCCCTGGGCAATGTACACTTCCGTCAGGCCCAACATCGCATCAACATTTTCGGGTTCGCGCGCCAGTACAGCGTTATACGAATCGCGCGCCGCAGCGTATTCCCCGCGCTGCTGCGCCCAGTCGGCCAGGGTTAAATCAAGACGCGTCGAAGCTGGCTGCTGACGTAACAATGCCTCGGCCTCGGCTTCTCTACCGCTGTCACGCAGGCGGTTTGCGGTTTCCAGCACCTGGTTGCTCTGCAACCGCTCTGCCAGCTCCTGAATATTGCTGGTCCACTGACTGCGCGGCAGGCTGTTGATATGCGCCAACGCCGCCCGGTCCTGATCGTTTCCGGACAGGTACAGCCCGTAAGCGTAAACCTGCTCCGGATCGTTCGGTTTCTGCCGCGCCAGCGCGCTCATCTGCGCGTCAGCCTGGCTATGTTGTCCAGCCTGCCACAGATCCCGTGACAGACGGTATGTAATCCAGACGCTACCCGGATCCAGCGCCAGACGACGACGGTGCAGTTCCGCCGCCTGCGCCCAGTTCCCCTGGTTTTCCAGCGTCTCTGCCTGCTGCGCCAGACGATCGTTTTCCAGGCTGCGGTCAATATCATCAATGCTGCGTCGCTGGCTGGCAGAGAGCGTGGCGATATAGGCAGACGCTTTCTCTGGCGACTGCGCGCGATAGATATTTGCCAGACCACGCACGGCGTTGGTATTACTGCTGTCCATGCGCAACGTCTGCTGGTAATAGCGTTCGGCAGCCGGATAATCTTTACGCGCCATCGCCGCATCACCCAGCCCCAGAACCGCGTAGCTGTCGGTATTATCGATATTCCGGGCCTGCTGGTAGAGGCGTTCAGCCTGGTCGATATTGTTGGCTTTCAGCGCGGCATCGCCTTGCTGAATCGCCAGCCAGTAGCTGTTCACTTTCAGCAGACTTTCCCATTTGCTGCGACTGGTGCTCTGCGGATCCATTGCCAGGGCTTTCTTAAACTGCGCAACGGCGCTGGCGCGATCGCCACGCTGAGAATAGGCCTGGCCCAGCGCGCCCACGGCTTCGCTGTCGCTTTGATTGGCTTTTACCGCCTGTTGCAGATCAGAGACCGCCCGACCGCCCTGTCCGGCGTCAACCGCCGCCAGCCCCTGCGCGCGGGCCCGGAATGCCGGATCGGAGAGTTGTTTTTGCTGCTCGCTAAGTTTACTGCGCGCAGCAGCTACGCTGTCTCCTTCGCTAAACACGGTGAGGTATTTTTGCAGCGCCTTCACGCTGGCGTCACTGACCGGAAGATCCTTAATCTGGGCGTACCAGAGGTTAGCGGCCGCATTACGCCCGGCGTTCGATTTCGCCATCTGCTCCAGAACGGCAAACCCCTCTGCCGGACGATCGTTATCAAACAGCAGTTGCGCCAGGGTATTTTGTAGCGTGTTATTGCCCGGGCTGCGGGCGTTAATCGCTTTCAACTGGTTGATGGCCTGGTTACGGCGGGCAGGAATTTTTGCCACCACGCTCCAGTATTCCACTTCCAGATCGCCTTCGGGCGGGTTGCCTTTGAACAACTTATCGTAAGCGGCGACGGCTTCGTCAGGGTGTCCGGTCGTTGCCTGTAAACGCGCTTCCTGCAATGACTGACGTCCTTCTGACGTCGACAGCAGCATAGTAGTTCGCGACGATTGATAGGCGTTAGAACCTGGCGCTAACTGGGAAAGTCTGTCGAGCTGCTTCTGCGCGCCTTCGTTATCGCCTTGTCGCAACATGTAGCGAAAACGGGCGGCAATCACATCCGGATTATTGGGATTAATCAGTTCGAGACGGTAAAGCGACTGACGCACCAGGTCTTCACGGTGCGTGGCTTCGCCCAGACGCACCTGTTCCAGCAACTGTTGTTGCGCCGACGGTGCAGCCTCGGCAAAAGGCATCAGGGCAATACCAAGCGAAACTCCTAGTAAATTTAATTTGAACTTGCGCATTCCTGGCCCCAGTCAGGTAGTAACTCACCTTTGGCGGTGAAGCGATAACGATGCTGATCCCATCCTTGTCCGAAGAGGGAGAGCACGTAGCTGTAATAGGCATCGCTGCCCGGGAAGTGGTCTGCTACGCGCTGTCGCTGCACCGCTTGTGCGTCGCGGTTTTGCAGGAAAGGCAGCAGGGCCGCAGAAAAGCCCACCGGGCCATTGCCCTGCGCTTTGCCGCTGGCGACATCCACCTTCTCCGGCGGAATGCCGTTTTTAGTTGTCAGGGTTGCCATCGGTTTGAATTTTGCCAGCAACCTCGCTTTCTGCGGGTCGCCGTCATGCATCATGCCCGCCCACAGATAGACGCGAATCGCGTCGTAACTGCTGACCAGCGTTTTCTCCTGTTTCAACTGCCAGCCTTTGTTTTTTTCGTAACGCACCCAGTCCGGCGAGAAGCCTTTCGGCGCGGTTTCTAACAACAGCCGCTGGTTGGTTTCGCGCAGGGTGGTCCACGGCGCACCGAAGCGAGTGAAATACTGCGCCAGTTGCGGCGGCAAATAGCTCGGATTAAAGCGCCAGGTGTTCGCTTCAGCAAAACCGACTTTACCCGGTAACAGCATGGAGCCCAGCCCCGGCACTGTCACCACGTCTTCGCTGGCAATCCGTTTCAACAACGCTTTACCGATATCGGTATAATGCGGCGCTTTCCACAGACGTCCCGCTTCCAGCAGCGACCAGGCAATCCAGATATCCCCGTCAGACGCGGAATTGGTGTCAAGGACCGTCCAGGTGGAAGGATCTTTCTGTCCCCACAGCCAGGCGGGCAAATGCTCCTGCAACGACCCTTGCGCAAGGTTGTTCTGCGTCCACTCCAGTAATAAATCGAAGGCCTGACGATCGTTGGCGGCGAGGGCAAAGAACATGGCGTAACTTTGCCCTTCCGAGGTGGTGATTTTGCGCGCGTCGCTGGGATCAATGACCCGGCCTTCCTGGCTGATGTAATCCTTTTTAAATTGATCCCACTCAGGCCAGGTACAGGCCGCCTGTACACTCAGCGCAGCCAGCATTAACACCATGACTAAACCACTACGCAACGCGTTCATTTTTATCACTCATTATCCGGATCGAGACGACGGCGACTGATGATACGCAGCAGACGCCACAGCACCCAGGCCAGTAACACCACGCTGATGGCAGCTAATATCGCTAACAGCACCGGGTGATTAGCCAGCGCATACCACAGGCGTTCAAACCACGGCAGATGACCCACGTAATAGATATCGCCCACGCGCAAGCTATTGACGCCCGATTCGCGGATCACCGAGACGGAACCAAACATCGCTGCCCGTTTGCCGCTGTCATTGATGGCCTGATTCAGCAGTTCATAACCGCGCGGACTGTCTGCCAGCAATGCCACCACAGTGCGCTGATCGTTGAACGGCGACTGGAAGCCGACGACCGCCGCCATGGGTCCGTTTGACGTCACCGTTGCCTGCGCATCCGCTTTGCGATCGGCTTCATCCGGCATGATGCTCGGGAAAACCGTCTGGCGCACCGGGGTTTTCACCCAGCTTTCCGCTGCCTGGACCAGCAGGTCGATGCGCTTGTCGTCTTTCAGTTTTTCCGGGATGCTGCCGATGATCAGAATATCCGCATCTTTGCCCTGTATCTGGCTGCTATCATCGGTGATGGTCAGGTTAATCGCCGGGAAACCGGTTTGCGCACCAATCGTCCCGGTGGCGTCAAGCAGGGTTTCCATCTGCGCTTCGTTCGGGGTTTTTGGCATCACCGCAATGGTTTCTGACAAGTCCGCCATGCGGCTGAACGGGAAGCCCGCATTCGCAAACGCACGCAGATCCGGCATCGCAATGAAGTGGTAGTACTTCGAGAAGTCGATGGTGGAGTCGTCGCCAATTACCACGTGGTTCGGCACCGGCTGGAAGGTAATACAGTTGTCAATCGAGCCGCCCGGCATCGGGTTCATATACTCGAAGTCAAACCGCAGTTGGTTTATCGCGCCCAGCTTCAACGCAGGAATGGCGACATCCGTTTTCCCGTCCAGCAACCCTTGTAGTACCGGCAGACGCAGCAGCAGACGGTTACTCTTCTCATTGCTGGTCAGACTAAAGGCTTGCAGGAACTGGTTGTTCAGACTGATATCCATACGCGAGCTGTCTTTGGTCGGCGGCGTGGTGTAACGGTAGTTGAGGTTCATATCAATACCGGTACTGCGCAGCAGATAGAGATCCGGCGGCAGGTTCAAAGAGACGTTGATCGCAGCCGGTTCCATCCCGGTGGATTGCAGTTGCTCTTCATAGGTTTTCAGCTCACCGAAGGTGACAGGACGATCGGTACGTACCCAGTTCGGCGCATCGTACGGTTTTCGCGCCACGAGCGGCTTCACGTCGTTCACTTCCACGCTGCTACCGCGGAAGAGAATGTTGCCCTGGGCAATCCCTTTTGCGGCCTGCAAGAGATCGTTGTCATCACGACCAAACACCACCAGCAGTTTCACATACGGATTCTCCGGATGACCGATCATTTCGATCACCGGCGCTTTTACCGGCGGATGCTCGCGCAGGAAATCAGGACGTTTGTCGTTAGTGGCAAAGACGATGGCATTACTGTCCGGCAGTGTGTTGTACAACACCGGGAAATGCTGACTGCGCCAGCCCGCACGGGATCCAAACCAGGAGGAGACAATCGACGCCGCCTGCTGCAGCGTACGATCCGGCGATCCGGCAAAAACCATCGGTAGCGTCACCGCGCGGTTGTCCCGTGGATCGAAAAACGGCACCGGGAAGTGTGAGAGGTCATTTTTCACCTCCAGCGTCTGATAGGTCAGCTCCAGCGCGCTACTGCGACCGACGTCTAACCACAGCGTACTGCTGGCCGGGTTCTCACAAACCTGCTGATAGTGACCGACAAATTCCAGCCGCACGCGGTTAAAATCGGTGATAAACAGCGGGTTAATCGGCATTTGCGCCAGCGTCTTTTTACCCAGTTGTTCCTGAGTGACCGGCAACACGCCCATCAGTTCATCGTTCAGGTAGACCTTAAGCTGCGATTGTACCGGCAGCAGTGACGGCGACGGCGTGTACTCCAGGTTCAGCACAGCCCGGGAGACCACTTCATCGCTGCGCATACCAAATTCAATACTGCCGTTTGGGTTCACGCCACGCAGCACCATACTGCCCGGCGGCGGCGCAATTTGCGCAAACGTCAGCGTCACATCCCGGGAAGGGGCATTCTGCGCCACAATTGGCGCATCAGCCCCCTGGACACCCGGCATCACCTGTCCCACCGGCTGATTTTCATTGGCCTGGGCAGCGACGGCGGGAACCGGGGCCACGACAGGCTCAGCGTTTATCAGTGGTTGCGTTGCAGGTGCTGCATTCGTCATGAAAGAGGGAATCGCGCTCATTCCCATTGCCACTGCACAAATCCAGGAGAGTTTTCTTTTCATCGCGTTATCATCATTGTTGAGCCATAACCTGATCCGGTTGTTGCACCGCCACCTCGTCCCGCTCCGGACGACGCGGAATGAACGACACAATCCAGGAAACCAAAGAAGTCAGAGACCGGAAAACTATTTTGACGGAGGCGGGGGCGAATTCCGCCAGATGGCGATAGCCCCGGAACCCCAGCTTCAAAATATCCAGCAAGCTTTCCAGCGGTTTATCTTCCGGATAGCTGTCCTGCCAGAGCGCCCACGTATCTGCACGGGCAAACGTACACTGCACAAAATCGATATGTTGTTTAGTGGTCAGCGGCATCAGCTGTAACCCCACCTCTTCACCCCACACGCGTGCGACCTGCGTTGGGAAGACATACTCTTGCTGCCCGCGTTTAAGCAGCAAATTCACTTTTTGTCCTTCCAGCACCTGCGCCTGACCGTTGATTTTGATCCCAAGTCCGCCATCAGAGAAATCATGAACGGTGCAGGAGAACAGATGGCCGTCCTCACGGGCAATCGCCGCAGGCATGGAAATTTCTACACGATGCGAGCGTCGAACCTGTTTACTTTCTACCGATACCGCCACCGCGCCGCCGAGAATAATCAGGTTGTAGAACACCCACACCAGGCTGACGATAACCGTCAGCATTTCATTTTCCGGTCCGTAGAAATAACGCCAGACGCCGACCGCCACACCAAGCAGGTTGAGCAACACAAGGAAGATATACGGACGGGAAATGACCCAGTCGACATACTCCTCCTCGACCAGCCCCCCTTTCGCGGTCACGTTAAATTTCCCTTTATGCGGGTTAATCAGCGCCACCAGCGTTGGCGGAGCGATATACCAGGCCAGCACCGTTTCGTAGATCTCACTCCAGAAGGAGTGGCGGTATTTCCCCTGAATTTTTGAGTTAGTCAGGCTGGCATGAATCATGTGCGGCAAGACAAACAGCGCAATCATCAGCGCAGGCGCAAAGATGATATAGGCATGAAGTAACAGGAACGCCAGCGGGGCTGTCAGGAAGATCAGCCGTGGTATGCCAGACAAAAAGTGGAACATGGCATTGACGTAACACAGCCGCTGGGCAAACTTCAGCCCTTTGCCGAATAGCGGGTTATCGAGTCGGAAAATCTGTACCATGCCGCGCGCCCAGCGAATACGCTGGCCAATGTGGGCGGATAAACTCTCCGTCGCCAGGCCCGCCGCCTGCGGGATGCGCATGTACGCGGAGGTATAGCCGCGACGGTGCAAACGCAACGACGTGTGCGCATCTTCGGTCACCGTCTCTACGGCGATCCCGCCAATTTCATCCAGCGGCTTACGGCGAATCACCGCACAGGAACCACAGAAGAAAGTGGCGTCCCACATGTCATTGCCGTCCTGCACCAGACCGTAGAACAACGTACCTTCGTTTGGCGTTTTACGAAAGCGCCCCAGGTTACGTTCAAACGGATCCGGCGAGAAGAAGTGGTGCGGCGTCTGCATCATCGCCAGCTTTTTATCTTTCAGGAACCAGCCCATCGTCATTTGCAGGAACGAGCGCGTTGGCACGTGGTCGCAGTCAAAAATCGAGACAAACTCGCCTTTGGCGTATTTCAACGCGTTGTTAATGTTCCCGGCTTTGGCGTGTTCATGGCTGGTGCGGGCGATGTATTTCACCCCGACATTCTGGGCAAACTGACGAAATTCTTCACGTCCGCCATCGTCGAGGATCCAGATATTGAGCTTATCTTTCGGCCAGTCGATACCCAGCGACGCGTAAATGGTGTTCTTCACCACGTGCAGATCTTCGTTGTAGGTTGGCACGAAGATATCGACGGTCGGCCATTGGGACATATCTTTCGGCAACGGTACTGGCTGGCGGTTGAGCGGCCAGACCACCTGGAAGTAACCGAGCACCAGCACAATCCATGCATAGGTTTCCGCAAACAGCAGGATCAGTCCGCAAACCAGGCTCACCGGATCGTCCCAGTTTAACGTTGAGGTATAACGCCACCAGATATAGCGGCACGATACCGTCAACGACAGCACGATCAGCATCAGGGCGGAGAAACGTCCTGGCATCCGACGCACAATCAGCGCAACACCCCACAGCAGTATCAGAAAGATGAATTGCGCCAATGGGTTAAACGGCTGGGTAACACAAATCAGCGCCAGAATGAGCGAGAAGGTAACGATTATCCCGATAATAAATCGGCGCACCCCAACGCTGAGATGACCGAGTTCCTTCTGCTTATCCAGATGCGTGGTGTTTTTCGTGACCCGCGACGGCAGCGCATCCATCCACTGATGGTAACGCCCTCTGACCCCCTGCAAACGGGAAAACGTCTGCCAACGGGGTTGAGTCGTTTCCCGACGCGGTGAAATGACCATCAGCCAAAGTGTTTGAATGGCGTAACGGGCAGGATCCAGCGGGCGGGGACGCGCAGGATTGATATGGGGATAGAGCGCGGTATGCGTCGCACGGATCCGCTGCCAAAGCGGGTTCTCCAGCGGGATGAAGACCCACGCCAGCACCACCCATAAGCAGCCAAGCGTCGCGCTGAACGGCGACGCGCCATGACGACGATAACCCTGATAGCGCTCACTTAAACGGGCGCTAACCGGCGGGATAAGCAACCACCGGAACAGGATACTCATGATGCACTCCCGACCGGGGTTTCATGACCCAGATTTTTAAAGTCTGAATAATGTAATAAACACCAGTTTGCCAGCGTCAGTACTTCTTCTGCCGCCAGTGAGTCACTGCGATATTCGCCCAAAGGCTGTTTCGCCGCCATGCACTCCGCCATCGCTTCATCCCGATGAATCACCATCGGCAACAGGCGGCGCTGACTCTGTAACCAGACCTGATAGAGATCGTCCTGCAACTGGCTGCCAACGCGTAAATCGTTGATCAGAATATGCGATCCCACAGGCAGTTCCTGTTGATGCAAACGGACATGGCAGTTGGTGTCGGCTTTGACAATTGCCAGCGTGTGATCGCACTCATTGACCAGTTGGCGGGTAAACGGTGCGGTGCCTGAAGGAAGATCCAGTAAGATCCACGTATAACGTCCGCTCTCTTTTAGCGTCCTGAGAGCCGCCGAAAAATCACTCAGACGTTCCAGCCATCGATCGGGAGTTTCACGTTCTTGTGCGGTCAATTGACCAAACGGCAATAAATCGAGCTGCGAGGTATAGCGCATCCCGCCCTCTCGCCAGTCACGACCATCCAGCATCGCTCTGGCCCAACCGTCACGATGGACGAAATCAACGTTGAATGACAGACGCAGCAAATTATCGGGACAGGTATCAACTACCAGTACATTTTCCCCTAATAATTGCAGTGACCAGGCCAGAGCAGCAGTAATAGACGTTGTTCCTACCCCACCCCGTACGCCCTGAAGTCCAAGAATGGCCATCCACGACTTCCTTATTGTTGTTGCGCAAATTCAGCCAACAGTGGCCAGCGTTTAATCGCAGCGGCTAACTGTTCTCGCTGGGAAATATCGGTGTAATCAAATTCTGGTAATGAAAAAGCCTGGCTTAATGCCAGGAAATCGTTTTGAAAGGTATAACCCAATGTTGCGTCAGAGGGAGTATCGAGTTTGTTGTCAGACATATTGTTTTATCTCGCTGAATAGACCCGGCATGCTTCAAACCTTTTTTCTTTTTGCATTCCGCAGACTTCCCACCATAAATCAGTCACACCAGGAATTGCTCATTTTCTGGGTTGTGATGACAGAAAGAATACGCATCAAAAAAACCGAAAATGCCGACACAGCAAGGCTTCCTGCAGACTGGATTGATTCATATGCTAAATCTGATACGCTTTAATTTCAATGTTAGGTTTATTTCTTAGCTTTCGCTAGTAAACTGATAAACAGATAAAATAGCGACCGAGGAACGCTGTGGACCCTGTATTTTCAATTGGTATCTCATCATTATGGGATGAACTACGCCATATGCCAGCCGGCGGAGTCTGGTGGGTAAATACTGATCGCGTTGAAGATGCAATTAGTCTGGCGAATCAAACGATTGCTTTTCAGACCGAGACGGCAAAAGTCGCGGCCATTGCTATGGGCGACGATCCTGGGAAATTATTCAGATTGGAGGAATCTCACGGACCGGAAAAGATTCAGTTATTTTCTATGCCAAATTCTGAGAAGGGTCTATGCTTTCTGACCCGCGATTTGCTGTGTACTCTGGACCCGGCACATTATTTATTCGTTCTTATATGCGCCAATAATGCATGGCAAAATATACCTGTTGAACGTTTGCGTCAGTGGCTGGATAAAATGAATAAATGGACGCGACATCATCAGTGTTCTGTACTGGTATTAAACCCTGGAAATAATAATGATAAACAGTTTTCGCTGTTAATGGGGGAATACCGCTCGCTTTTCGGCCTTGCCAGCCTACGTTATCAGGGCGATCAGCATTTGTTTGACATTGCTTTCTGGTGCAGTGAAAAAGGCGTCAGCGCCCGACAACAGCTCACCATCCGCCACCATGAAGGGCAATGGGCGCTGGAACAGAAAGAAGAGGCTGAAATTCAGCAACGCAGTGATGAAAAGCGGATCATGAGTAATGTCAATGTACTGGAGGGCGCGCCGCCACTCTCAGAACACTGGAAGTTATTCGACAGTAATGAAGCTTTATTCACTGAAGGGCGAACCGCGCAAGCGGCAACGCTCATCTTCTCACTACAGCAAAACAGTCAGATCGAACCGTTGGCCCGCAGCATTCATACCCTGCGTCGCCAGCGCGGGAGCGCACTGAAAATTCTCGTGCGCGAAAACATCGCCAGTCTGCGCGCCACCGACGAACGTCTGCTGTTGGGATGCGGCGCTAATATGGTAATTCCCTGGAACGCCCCGCTCTCACGTTGTCTGACGCTGATTGAAAGCGTGCAGGGCCAGCAGTTTAGCCGTTACGTGCCGGAAGATATCACGACACTGCTGTCAATGACCCAACCGATGAAGCTACGCGGTTTCCAGAAATGGGACGTCTTCTGCGAAGCAGTGCATAACATGATGAGTAATACCTTGCTACCGGCTGACGGCAAAGGCGTGATGGTGGCGCTACGCCCGGTACCAGGTATTCGTGTGGAGCAAGCGTTAACGATGTGTCGCCCACACCGTACCGGCGATATTGTCACCATTGGCGGAAACCGGCTGGTGTTGTTTTTATCGTTCTGCCGCGTACACGATCTCGACACCGCACTCAATCATATCTTCCCTCTGCCAACGGGCGATCTCTTCTCTAACCGGATGGTGTGGTTTGAAGATAATCAAATCAGTGCGGAGCTGGTGCAAATGCGCTTGCTGTCGCCAGAAATGTGGGGACAGCCGCTGCCGCTAACCCAGGATGTGAAGCCCGTTCTCAATGCCGAGCATGATGGCAAAACGTGGCGGCGCATCCCGCAGCCGCTACGTTTACTGGACGATGAAAGGGAGCACTCATCATGATGACCATCAGTGATATTCTGCAAATCATTGTGGTTTGCGCACTGATCTTCTTTCCGCTGGGGTATCTGGCGCGCCATTCGCTGCGCCGGATCAGTAATACTACCCGGCTGCTATTTGCTAAACCTCGTTATGTTAAACCGGCCGGAACATTGCGCCGCGCGGTTATTTCCAGGGCAACGAAAAAATGACTCAACATACGCAAAAAGCGTCACTGCCTTCCCCCCTCTGGCAATACTGGCGCGGTCTTTCTGGCTGGAACTTCTATTTTCTGGTGAAATTTGGCCTGCTCTGGGCGGGCTATCTGAATTTCCATCCGCTGCTGAACCTGGTCTTTATGGCCTTCCTGCTGATGCCGATCCCACGTTACAGCCTGCATCGCCTTCGCCACTGGGTCGCCATTCCGATTGGTTTTGGCCTCTTCTGGCATGACACCTGGCTACCCGGCCCGGACAGTATTATGAGTCAGGGCTCGCAGGTCGCGGGATTCAGTGCCGACTATTTACTCGACCTGGCGACCCGTTTTATCAACTGGCAGATGATCGGCGCCGTGTTTGTGCTGTTAGTCGCCTGGCTGTTTTTGTCACAATGGATTCGGGTCACGGTATTTGTGGTAGCCATTATGGTGTGGCTGAACGTTCTGACGCTGGCCGGCCCGAGCTTTTCACTGTGGCCTGCCGGTCAACCGACGACAACGGTGACGACGACCGGTGGAACCGCAGCAGAGACCGTTGCTACAGCCGGTGGCGCCCCTGTGGTCGGGGATATCCCCGCTCAGACCGCGCCACCGACCTCGGCAAATCTCAACGCGTGGCTGAACACGTTTTACAATGCGGAAGCGAAGCGCAAAACCCCCTTCCCGTCCGAGCTTCCTGCTGATGCTCAGCCGTTTGAACTGCTGGTCATCAACATCTGCTCGCTCTCCTGGTCCGACATTGAAGCGGCGGGTTTGATGTCGCATCCGCTGTGGTCGCATTTCGATATTCAATTTAAGCACTTTAACTCTGCCACCTCGTATAGCGGCCCGGCGGCAATTCGTCTGTTACGCGCCAGTTGCGGTCAACCGTCGCACACGAACCTGTATCAACCCGCAGGCAACGACTGCTATCTGTTCGATAACCTCTCGAAACTGGGCTTTACCCAGCATCTGATGATGGGACATAACGGCCAGTTCGGCGGCTTCCTGAAAGAGGTTCGTGAAAACGGGGGCATGCAGGCTGAACTGATGGATCAATCTGGCTTACCAACGCCGCTACTGGGTTTTGATGGTTCTCCGGTGTATGACGATACCGCCGTGCTGCAACGCTGGATGGAGGCCACGGAAAAAGATAAGGACACCCGTAGCGCTACCTTCTACAACACCTTACCGCTGCACGACGGTAACCACTATCCGGGCGTCAGCAAAACCGCAGATTACAAAGCGCGCGCGCAGAAATTCTTTGATGAACTGGACGCGTTCTTCACCGAACTTGAGAAATCAGGCCGTAAGGTGATGGTTGTTGTGGTGCCTGAACATGGCGGCGCGTTGAAAGGTGACAGAATGCAGGTTTCTGGCCTGCGTGATATCCCGAGCCCGTCAATTACCAATGTCCCGGCCGGGGTGAAATTCTTCGGCATGAAAGCCCCACATCAGGGCGCGCCAATTATCATTGATCAACCCAGCAGCTATCTGGCGATTTCTGACCTCGTGGTGCGCGTACTGGACGGCAAGATCTTCACCGAAGACAACGTGGACTGGACGAAACTGACCAGCAATCTGCCGCAAACGGCGCCTGTTTCAGAAAACGCCAACGCGATCGTGATCCAGTATCAGGATAAACCGTACGTTCGCCTCAACGGCGGCGACTGGGTACCGTATCCGCAATAACGAAAAAGGCCGCAAGGATCGCCCTTGCGGCCTTTTTCGGGCGCATGTTGCCACTGCGGCAGGCAGACGCCCATTAGCACATTACTTCCTGCTACGTAGCCAGTTCACGACCATGCCCGCAATGATACCGACAATGGCTGGAGCCGCTAAATCGTGCCAGAAGGCAATGCCTATCTGAGTCAGCGTCATATCGCCGCCTGTGTTGCAATGGCAACCGTTCGCGGCTATCCTTAACTTGTCTAGAGATAGGGATGCCCCCGTTGTGTTGCCTGGTTTACCGAGCAATGTGCGGGGGTTTTCTACATCTAGCGTCATTGCCGCCAGGGATTAAGCCCCCGCAACGTTGCGCCTCACCGGGAAACCCCGGCTTGCCGCCGATTCTACGATAACCCGCCAGGCCCGACATCCAGGACGCTTTCGCTTTGCGTGACGCCTCGCAATCAGCCAACTGGCAGAGACCCACACTCTTCTGTAGAATTGCGTCCCCTCGCGGTCATCAAGCCGTGACGGCTTTATTTGGCAGGGGACCCCATGCAGCACGACACATCACCACTTGATAGTTACCACACGTCCGGTAAACCGGCATCGCAGTCATTACCGTTTACCCGCTACGATTTTGGCTGGGTGTTGCTGTGCATTGGCATGGCGATAGGCGCAGGAACCGTGTTAATGCCGGTGCAGATTGGGCTGAAAGGCATCTGGGTTTTTATTACCGCCTCACTGATTGCTTATCCGGCGACCTGGATCGTGCAGGATATCTACCTGAAAACGCTGTCTGAAAGTGAAACCTGCAACGACTATACGGATGTGATCAGCCATTATCTGGGGAAAAACTGGGGGGTATTCCTCGGTGTTATCTATTTTCTGATGATCCTTCACGGCATCTTTATCTACTCACTCTCCGTGGTGTTCGACAGCGCATCGTATCTTCGCACCTTCGGCCTGACGGATGCCGATCTCTCGCAATCGTTGCTCTATAAAGTGGCGATTTTTGCGGCTCTGGTGGCGGTAGCCTCCGGTGGCGAGAAGCTGCTGTTTAAAATCTCCGGCCCGATGGTAGTGGTCAAAGTCGCTATCATTGTGGTGTTTGGACTGGCGATGATACCGCACTGGAACCTGAGCAATATCAGCGCGTTCCCTGACGCCCCGGTTTTCTTTCGTGATGTATTGCTCACGATCCCGTTTTGCTTCTTTTCTGCGGTCTTTATTCAGGTTCTCAACCCCATGAATATCGCCTATCGCAAACGTGAAGCGGACAGGATACTGGCAACGCGCATGGCGATTCGAACTCACCGCATTAGCTATATCACCCTGATTGCGGTCATTCTGTTTTTCTCTTTCTCGTTCACCTTTTCTATCACGCATGAGGAAGCGGTCTCCGCCTTTGAGCAAAACATCTCTGCGCTGGCACTCGCCGCACAGGTTATTCCGGGGCCGATTATCCACATCACCTCGACGGTGCTGAATATCTTCGCTGTACTGACCGCGTTCTTCGGGATTTACCTGGGTTTTCACGAAGCGATGAAGGGCATTATGTTGAATGTGTTGGCTCGCATGGTGAACGTTGAGAGAATTCCTCCGCGCATGATTACGCTGGGGATCAGCGCCTTTATCGTCGCCACGCTGGTTGTTTGGGTGTCGTTTCGTGTTTCAGTGCTGGCATTCTTTCAGCTCGGCAGCCCGCTGTACGGTATCGTCTCCTGCCTGATCCCGTTCTTTCTGATTTACAAAGTGACTGAACTGGAAAAACTGCGCGGCCTGAAAACCTGGCTGATTTTGCTGTACGGCATTTTGCTTTGTCTGTCGCCGCTGCTAAAGCTGATTGAATAAATTTGGCGCTACGCTTACCCGGCCTACAGATTCGTTCCAGGCCAGGTAAGGCGCAGCCGCCGTCCGGCATTACGCGCGATTAAACCATCGGCTTCTGCGCGTTCTCATCCTGATCAACCGCGAAGCAGGCGACCAGTTGACCGCCGTAATCTTTAAGCTGCGGCTGCAACTGGGTGCAGGGACCAAAGCGCCGACGGCAACGGGCGTTAAAAGCACAACCCGGCGGCGGATTCAGCGGGCTTGGTAGCTCGCCGGTCAGCTTGATGCGCTCACGACGCTCATCCGGGTTCAGGCGCGGAGTGGCAGAAAGCAGCGCCTGGGTATACGGATGACGTGGGTTGTTGAAGATCTGGTCCTTTGTCCCTTTCTCCACGCAACGCCCTAAATACATCACCATTACCTCATCGGCAATGTGCTCAACCACCGACAGATCGTGAGAAATAAAGACATACGACAGCCCCAGTTCCTGCTGTAAATCCATCATCAGGTTCAGCACCTGCGCGCGCACGGATACATCAAGCGCGGAGACCGGCTCATCGGCAATCACCACATCGGGATCGAGCATCAGACCACGGGCGATAGCGATACGCTGGCGCTGGCCGCCGGAAAACATGTGCGGATATCGGTCGTAGTGCTCGGTTTTCAGCCCCACTTTCGCCATCATTGCCAGCGCTTTTTCACGACGCTGCTCTTTGCTGAGCGACGTGTTGATCAGCAGCGGTTCTTCCAGAATCTGTCCCACTTTCTTACGTGGGTTCAACGAACCGTAGGGGTTCTGAAAGACAATCTGGATTTTCTGCCGACGCAGCTTTTGCGCGTGCGGATCGTGCTTGAGCAGATCCTGGCCCTGGTAATACAACTCACCGCCGGTGGGCGTTTCAATCATCGTCAGCAGACGACCGAGCGTGGATTTCCCACAGCCGGATTCGCCCACCACCGCCAGCGTTTTGCCGCGCTCAAGGGTAAAAGAGACGCCGTCGAGCGCTTTCACCAGACGTTCCGGGGAGAATATCCCCTTCTTCACCGGATAGTGTTTTTTCAGGTCAATTGCCTGCAACAACAGTTGCTGCGAGGTGGCCTCATGCGTACTCATAATGTGGGCCTCCCGGCATCATCAAGTGGGTAATGACATTTCGACTGGCGACCGCCATCCAGTTGAACCAGTTCAGGTTCTTCACTGCGGCATTTGTCCGTGGCATAGGGGCAACGCGGATTTAACAGACACCCCGTCGGGCGGTCATATTTACCCGGCACCACGCCGGGCAGCGACGCCAGACGCGCTTTGTCCTGGGCAAACTCCGGCAGCGCGCGTAAAAGCGCCTGGGTGTAAGGGTGACACGGGGCGCGGAAAATATCGTGCGCCGCGCCAGTTTCCACCACCTGACCGGCATACATCACAATGATTTTATGCGCGGCTTCCGCCACCAGCGCCAGGTCATGGGTAATGAGCACCAGTGCCATATTTTCTTTCTGCTGCAACTCCAGCAGCAGTTCGATAATTTGCGCCTGGATAGTCACATCCAGCGCCGTCGTCGGCTCATCGGCGATCAACAGCTTAGGCCGACAGGCGATCGCCATGGCGATCATCACACGCTGGCTCATCCCTCCCGAAAGCTGGTGCGGATACACGTCCAGACGCGAAGCCGGATCGGGGATCCCCACCTGATTCAGCAGGTCAATCGCCCGCTGATGGCGCGTTTTCTTATTACCGCCCTGATGCACTTTAATCGCTTCCATAATCTGGAAGCCGACGGTGTAGCACGGGTTCAGGCTGGTCATCGGGTCCTGGAAAATCATCGCCACTTCGGCGCCAACCAGGTTACGCCGTTCTTTTTCCGAGATACGCTTTAGATCCTGGCCGTTGAACACCAGGTTCTCCGCCATCACACGCCCGGGATAGTCAATCAGCCCCATAATCGCCAGCGAACTGACCGATTTACCTGAGCCCGATTCGCCCACAATACCGACCACTTCACCCTGGTTCACGCTGTAGCTGATACGGTCTACGGCGCGGAATTCGGCACCCACATCACCAAAGTGCACCGATAATTTATCTACATTTAATAACGCCATCTCGAACCTCTTACTGCTTCAGTTTGGGATCGAGCGCGTCACGCAGACCGTCACCCATCAGGTTAA
>OKVW01000174.1_pt1 | contig 42945 bp, 28 predicted proteins | sample 1606991 | NCBI WGS metagenome assembly OKVW01 (sample SAMN03281021, study PRJEB24777) | human gut metagenome | isolation source: fecal sample PR177 from 1 month old male Malay infant, vaginal delivered... | reverse complement strand
GCTCATTATTTGCCGGAGTCTATAGATTTGAGTGGGTATGAAAGTTGCTTAGTAAATTTAAAAGTGTGGAATCGGCGTTTTGATAAATTCATCTGCTCCATTGATTTTGCTGAGATAGATATATGCAGGTGATTTTATAAATTTAAATAAAAGGGGATGATGATATGAATGTATGCAAGTGAAATCAAAAGCCGAGAATTACATAAGAAAAGGAGAGAAATATGGAAAACCGAAAGAGACAATTAATGGTGTTAATCTGTTTTCTGGCAGTTTTTGTATCCGGTATCTGTATGATGAAAACGGAAACATTGGCGGCCCCATCACAAAAAAGTTTCTGGGATGTGGAGGATATCAATCCGGTATCCAATCCTGCTACAGAAAACTGGTTAACTACATTAATTGCAAAACAAATTGTAGGTTCGCCGAAACCTACGCCTTCGCAGCTTACCCAGGAACAATTTGACTCTATTGAGACACTTGTTATTAAAACCGTTCCTGGCAGTGGGAAAACACCCTGGGAAGCACCAAAAGAACTGGCTAATCTCAGGAATCTGAAAGAAATTGAATTTCAGGCATTAACAACAGAAAGCGTATTTAATAACACGCCAAATGAAATGTTTGAGATTCCTTCCCTGAAAAAGCTAAAAATCTTGTATTATAAGGGGAATTTTCCCGCAAAATTATGTTTGGCTACTCAGATTGAAGAACTTGAGTTACTTAACGGCTCAGGAACTTTAGGAAGCAGTAAACAAACGGTGATACCGCAGGAATTCGGAAATTTAGTAAACCTTAGGCGTTTGAATATTCAGGAGACGGTAAGTAACCTTTCGTTTCCAGCATCAATGGGGAATCTGGTGAATTTGGAGTCTATTGAAATATCTGATGGAGAAGGTGTTACATTTCCGGAAGAAATCGGAAAACTGCAGCAATTGGAGATTTTCAATGCGGCATATGTAGTAATGGATGAATTTCCGGCTGGACTCACTAACTGTAAAAAATTAAGAGAACTGTCTTTGTACGGGAGAAATTATGCGGAAATACCCGAACAGATCTCTGATCTTACAAATCTGGAGAGGCTGGAGTTACTGTTCCTGCCTACTGGCTGCAAGATTCCGGACAGTATTGGAAAATTAGCAAAACTTAAATTCTTATCTACATATAGTGTTTATTATAATGACCTGGATAAAGAAATGGGAATTGCACAGCTGCCGGAGAGTATTGGGAATTGTACAGAGCTGGAGGAGTTGATCTTAACAGGGGCGTCAATTTCGTCCTTGCCAAAATCTATTACCAAACTGACCAAACTGAAAAAACTGGACTTAAGCCAATGCTTAAATCTGAAAAACCTGCCGGCAGATATTGGTGATTTAACCGGACTAACTCAATTAGAGCTGGAAGTTGCACTCCCGAATATTGGCCAGCTCAGCACTTTGCCGGATTCTTTCGTAAATCTGACGAATCTAACCGAAATAAAAGCAGGACAGCAGCAGCTGAAAAGCCTGCCGGAACAAATCGGAAAGATGAGTGGTTTAACGGCGATCTATGTAGAAGGAAACCAGCTTACCAGACTGCCGGATTCTATCGGACAGCTGAAAAATCTGGGCATACTACAGGCACAGAGAAATAATCTGGTTGAAATACCAGCGTCAATCGGAAATCTGTCACTGGGGCAGTTGTTTCTCCAGGGCAATCAGCTAACCTCATTGCCGGAAGAAATTTCTGAGCTGGAAGGAAGCAGCTGGATGGGGCAGGTCGCAATTGATTTAAGTAACAATAAGTTTAAAACCGTTCCCGATATTTCGCTGTTCAAGAAAGCAACCGTTGCATCCTTAGATTTATCAAATTGTGAAATTGAGGAATTGGGCGATTGGACGCAGGAGGACGGGAGACCGGGTGCACTCAATGGGTTTTATGCAAATCAAAGAGTTGGCGTATCCGTAAACTTGTCCGGTAACCGCATATTGAATATACCTGAGTCCTGGGAAGGAAAGGTTGTTCCCTCCAGTACAGTTCTTAAGGGACAGACGACGAAAGTTACGGCACAATATAATGCAAGTACCAAAAAGGCAGTTTTAACAAATCCGCTTCAATACCATGGCGGAAAGCTCCCAATTGACAAATATACCATTTCCGGCGGAGGTAAATACGACTATAATGCCTATACGTTTACCTGGGATAATGCAAAACCCGGAGATATGTATACCATCACTTTTGATGCCAAGTCGATTTATAATTCCCAGGGAGAAAAGCTGTCTCAATATTCCGGAACCCTTTATGTGAGCGTGGGTGAGGGAGCACAGACCGGACATACACTTAAACTGACAGCCAGAAATGCCAAAGGCGAGGATATAACCAGTCAATGGCCGAAAAGCTTTAAGAGCAGCTACGAAGTATTCCCGGATGAAACCATACAGTTTAAATTACCGGGTATCTCAGGATATACATTAGCAGCTCCAAGTGGTGAATTTGTTCAGGGAACCGGAAGCATATCAGCAACAGATGGATTTATCAAGATTTCTAAAATCACCCAGAACAGTGAAGTAGTATTCCATTATGCAAAGGGACTGCATCGTATACAGGTAGTACCGGTTGAAGATGGAACGACCACAGATCTGACAGGATTGGCGGAAGATCCGAACTATCAATTCAATTATGAAGTAGAAGAGAACGGATCCATAACTATCCATGCACCTCAGATTAAAGGTTATACGATAAAAGGTGACAGCCAGATAACCCTGGAAGGGGTAACTTCGGACCGGATAGTGAAATTCACTTATACCAGAAACCAGGTAGAGGAAAAAGTAAATATATCTATATGGGTAAAGGATAGAGATGGAAACGACTTAAGTGCATTAGTGGACCAGAGCGTCACACCTTTAAAAAGGGAAGTGGCAAAGGGAAGTAATGTAAGAGTAGAAGCCCCAGTGATAAGCGGATATAAAATTCATGGAGATACCTTCAAGGAATATAATCCAATCATGCAGGATGTAGAGGTAACATTTACGTACAAGAAAGATTTACAAGTGACGATCCACGTAGAAGACAGTGATGAACATGATCTGTCGATGCTGGTGAATCAGGAAACGAATCCGTTAGTGATATCAGTGTCCAAAGGCGACAATGTAAAAGTAGAAGCGCCAGTGATAAGCGGTTATAAAATTGATGGCGATAGCTTCAAGGAATATAATCCAATCACAAAGGATGAAGAAGTAACATTTACGTACAAGAAAGAGTTGCGAGTGATAATCGAGGTAAAAGACAGCGATGGAATAGACTTGTCAAATCTGGTGAATCAGGAAACAACTCCACTAGTAATACCTGTACTCAAAGGTGACGACATAAGAGTAGAAGCCCCAGTGATAGAAGGATATGTAATTGATGGAGACAGCTTCAAGGACTTCAAACCAATTACAGAAAATGTTACAGTAAAATTTATCTATAAGGAAGAAGTAAAACCTGCAGAGAAAGTAACCGTAACGATTCAAACTCTGGATACGGATGGACATGATTTGAACAGTCTGGTAAATACAGAAGAGAGTCCATTAATCTGGGAGGCAGAGAAAGGCAGCAATGTTAAAGTCGAAGCTCCTGTGATCGAGGGGTATATTCTGCAGGGAGAAAGCACGAAAGAATATTCTCCAATTCAGCAGGATGAATATATTGTATTTACCTATGCAAAAGAAATAAAACCGGTAGAAAAAGTAAATATAACCATTATTCCAAAGGATGAACAGGGCAATGATCTGAGTGGTCTTGTAAATCAGGATGAATTCCCATTGCTTATGGTAGTGGATAAGAATAGCAATGTTATTGTTTCTGCTCCTGTAATAGAAGGATATAAAATCCAGGGATACAGTTATCAGGAATTTTACCCGATACTTAAGGATGAATTTGTTTTCTTTACCTATAAGGAAACGGTTAAACCGGTGGAAAAAGTAAACATTTCCATACTGTTAAGAGACGATTTAGAAAATGATTTAAGCAGCCTCACAGACCAGGAAATTTATCCATTGGTTAGGACTGCAGAAAAGGGCAGTAATGTGAGAATAGAGTATCCGGAAATTGAGGGGTATGAAATTCAGGGAGAAAGTGTAAAGGAATTCACGCCGATTCTTCAGGATGAAGAGATTACATTTATCTATCACAAAAAAGAAAAACCGGTAGAAAAAGTATCTGTTACCATTCATGTGCTGGACGAAAAGGGAAAAGACCTTAGCAGCCTGGTCGATCAGTCAGCGGATCCTCTTGTGGTAGAAGCAGTAAAAGGCAGTGAAGTCAGGATTGAAGCTCCGGCAATTAATGGTTATAAAGTAGAGGGAGATGGCTTACAGCTGTTTTATCCGATTGTCAGAGATGAAATTGTGGTGTTTGTCTACAAAGAGATAGTTAAACCGGTAGAGAAGGTGAAGATTCGCATTTCGGTAAAAGATGAGTATGGCAGGGATTTATCCACACTGGTAGACCAGTCCGTTTCACCATTGGAAATAGAAGCGGTAAAAGGTGATTCCGTTAAAATTCTGGCACCGGCTATTGATGGATATAATGTAAGCGGGTCAGAGTATTATGCATTTTCACCGATTATAGGAGATCAATGGGTTACTTTTTATTACAAACAAAAGGTCATACCAGTAGAGAAGGTAAAGATTTATGTTAAAGTTCTCGATGAGTATGAAAGAGATATCAGTAATTTAGTTGATCAATCCACCAATAAACTGCTTTATGAGGTAGACAAAGGAAGCAGTATTACAATTAATGCGCCGGTTATAAAAGGATACGAGATAATAAGCCAGTCTAAAATCCAGCTGCAAAATGTAAGATATGACCAGTACGCAACTTTTATCTACAAAAAAGTACAGGAAAAACCCAAAAATCCTAAGCTGGTATTGAAACAGGGTCGGGTAGAGATAATCGCAGGCGATAATCTGCAGCTGGTACAGATGGTATCATTAGCCACAGATTCCACAAACCAGGATCTCAGGTCAAAACTGATGTATTCGGTATGGCCGTCGTTCCTGATCAAGGGTCAGGTATTCTGTTCCCCGATGCCGGGTGAATTCAGAGTTGCCATAACATTACCGCACGAAGCAGGGAACGTTACAAAATATCTGGTCGTGAAAGTAAAAGAGCGTCCGAAGCCCGATTATGCCAAGCTGACTTTGAAAAAGAGCAAAGTAACCATGAAAGTTGGTAAAAAATTAGATTTAAAAGATCTGATCTCTGTGGCACAGGATTCTAATGGAAAAAATATTAAAAATAAGGTGACGTTCAGTGCAAAAAATAAGAAAATGATCAAAAAGAATTATTTCACAGCATTAAAAACAGGAACCTTCAAAGTAACCTTTAAAATGCCTTATCAGAAAGGAACCCTGACTAAGCAGTTAAAAGTGGTAGTAAAACCTGCAAGCCCGGTTCTGCGCTTAAAGAAAACTGAGATTACGGTGAAATCCGGAGAAACAGTAAATCTGAAACAGTATATTAAAGAAGCGCTGCAGTATAAGGGCGGTAAAAATGCTATTAAACTGGTAAAATGCAGAGTAGGGTCAGAAAATCTGTCTAAGGATATGAAGTTTACAGCTGACAAAGCGGGTAAATATAAAGTAATGTATTCTTTGACAAATAAGTATGGAATCACCGTAAAGAAATCCATGTACATTGTTGTGAAAGCAAAAAAACAACTTCCTGTTCTGGAATTATCTACGGACAATTTAAGCATTACTCCTGGCAAACGTGTGTATTTGAAAGATTTCATAAAAACAGCCAGTGATGAAAAAGACGGACCGAACTTAAAGAGCAAGGTAATGTGTACATTGAATGGAGAGCGGCTTTTAGGGGATACCTTCTACAGTTATAATACCGGAAGCTATACGATTCTATACCGCTTAACAAATCAGGCGGGGCAGACGGCGATGGCACAGCTTGAAATTCAGGTTAAACCCTGGAGAAACTGATAATGCATTTATAAATCCAAACACGTTTTAACTGTCAACGAAAGAGGTTCGCTGCCTTTATGAACAGCGAACCTCTTTTACAAGGTACAAATGCACAGTCGGGATTGTATGGAATCAGGTCATGGGCAGCAGTATCAGATACGAAGTGCAGTATTCACAGGATAACCAGAACTGGTACTCATTTGGTTATATTACATGGATCATCAATACGATATATTAAAATAAATATTCAATATGATATCGTCATTAATGATTGGAAACAAGAAGCATACTTGAAAATGATAAATAAAATTAAAAGTTGATTTTATACTTATAATCAAAGCGGAAAGAATTGTAAATATGCACAATTCTTTCCGCTTTTTTAATTAAAAAAAATATTCCAGTTCAAAATCTGAAAATTTGTGGCATAATATTTGATGAATATTTACAAATGGAGGGAATAAAATGGAAAGTCAAAAGTATGGATACGTTCGCGTATCAACAAGAGATCAACACACAGACCGTCAGATGGCAGCAATGGAAAAAGCAGGTATATTGCCAAATCATATATACGAAGATAAGCAGTCAGGTAAAGATTTTAATCGTCCCAAGTACAAAAAGCTTATAAAAAAATTAAAAGCCGGAGATGTGCTATATGTGAAATCAATTGATCGCCTTGGAAGGGATTATGACGAAATTATATGCCAATGGCGCAAGCTAACCAAGGAAATTAAAGCAGATATTGTCGTAATTGATTTCCCTCTTCTGGATACAAGGGTAAAAGAAAATGATATTACAGGTATTTTTATTGCTGATATAGTTCTGCAGATCTTATCTTACGTAGCACAGATTGAAAGAGAAAATATTCGACAGCGGCAAAAAGAGGGAATTGAAGTAGCAAAAGTGAAAGGAGTCCAATTTGGTCGACCGAATAAGGAACTGCCGGCAGATTTTTCATCAGTATATGAAGAATGGTCTGAAAACAGAATCAGTGGAAGAGAAGCTGCAAGACGATTACATGTAGATCATAAAACCTTTTTCAAATGGGCGGTACAAAGCAATCAACTAAGTTAATCTCAGCAAAAAAAGCAATTAAAATAAATGTCGAAAATAATAAATTTTTGGAGAAAAAGGTAGACTTTTTTCCCCAGCTAAAAATACATAAAAATGACAGTCCGCGGCAGGCATACTCCAAGATGGAAGTCGGCAGCTGGCTGTCATTTTACAGACCCTGATAGCTTTGCGTCACAGGCTTTCGCCTGTTTTGCTATTGTCATTTCTTTTTAATCTTTTATAATATGCTCTATTGTATCATATGTGAAGAAAAAAGTCTGATTTAATCACCAATATTTCCCAGTTCCCTATTTGTATAAATTATAGTAAAGCCTTTATATAAGCCAATATTTATAAAAACGGAGGGGTAACAAATGAATAAAAGAATTAAAAAAATAGTAGCTTTTATGCTCTGTTTGGGAATTATTGTCTGCAGTCCGGGAATTACAGAGGCAGCAGAGTCAGTTTCAGACAAATTTTTGGGTTCTGATAAAGTAAATTCGCTAAACGAGTACGCGGATAAAAATGAACCGGGGGACACTCTGAAGACTACGGATCTGACGCAGAACCGGAGTACTGCAGAAAAGAAACCGGAGACGGAAAGTACAGCAGATTCTGCAAAAGGAGCAAAAGTATCAGAATCCGAAAAGACAACAGTGAATTCTGCTGAAACACAGAAGCCAGTAGATGCACCGAAGTCAATAGAAACGCAAAGACCAACAGAAGCACAAAAATCATCAGAGGCGCAAAAGCCAGCAGAGACACAAAAGTCAACAGAGACTCAAAAGTCAACAGATGCACAAAAGCCAACAGAAACACAAAAACCAACAGAGACTCAAAAGTCAACAGATGCACAAAAGCCAACAGAAACACAAAGATCAACAGAGACTCAAAAGTCAACAGAGACACAAAAATCAACAGAAACAGAAGACAGCCAGAAAACATCTGCGGGGACGACAGAAAAGACAGAGCAGCAGCCAGTTATTTATTGGGATCCATCTGCAAATGCAGATGACACAGCGGATGGACAGAGCTATCTAAAACCGCTATCAGAGTTTAATGATGTACTGGCAGCGGCAACAGAATTAAAAAAGAAATTCAACGAAGACATTACCGTTTACGTGATGTCGGCAAAGAAAATTACAGGACCGGAAAAGACAGTCTATGATGGAAACGGGTTGCAGTTTGTGAATTGGGATGGCAGAAAAGGAGAAGACCAAACCATCTTTCTCATCGAAGACGGGGAGCTTTGGCTGTCAAATATGACGCTGGCATCTTCTTCCGGAATCCAGAACCAGACATTGGTAAAAACGGCTGGAGGAACTCTGGCAATCGGAAGAGATCTTGTTATCCGTGGAAATCTGGAACTGGATTTTAGAAATAGTAATAATAACAAGGATAATGCTCCGGTTCTGGTCCAAAACGAACTGGAAAAAGACAAAATATACACAATTTCATTACAGGCTGGCGAAAGCGCTCAGGAAGTGACAGCTGTAGAGGGCGTATATGAAAACGGAGAAAGCGGAGATAGCTTTTTAGATCATTTTGTATTAGCAAAGTATATTGAAAATGAGTGGAAGCTTTCTTTGAAGCAGGACGCTGGTAAGATCGTTTCTATTACACACCAGCCTGAAGTAAAAAGTTCGGAATCTGCTGCGAAAACAGAGCAGGAAGAGGCAGTATCTGACCAGGCGGGCACCAAAAAGTCGTCTCGTGCAGTAGGAAGCCAGGTGGTATATTGGAATGTCAATAAGGATACGGCTAGTCCGGAAGGCGACCGTCCCGCGATTCCTGGAGGAGATGACGGCAATTCCGGTATCAATGACCAGCATCCTGTCCAAAGCTGGGAAAAAGCAAAAGAACTCCTTGGGGGAGAGGGCGGTACGGTAATCGTCATGAGCCCTGTTGTTGTGGGAGATCCCGAATTTTCCCAGGACGGGGTACCTGTTACGGATCTAAATGGGGAAAATAAAATCGCCATATCACAGTGGGAGAAGTACCCCACGGATATCATTATTATTCCTCCGGGAGAGACATTCACCATGTCAAATGTTGAGGTGATCTGTAAACAGGGAATAGGTATCCGTATTGCCGGCAGTTACGGTTCAGATACGACAAACGTATTAGGGAAACTGGTAATAGGAGAAGGTATGACTTTAACCGGGGGAAGCATTCAGACAGAGTTAAACCCGGATTCCAGAGATCGTCTGACCGATTGCACCATTGAACTGACAACGGCAGATATGGGAGAACGAAAGTTTAATGTTTATTTTTCGGGTCTGGATGACAATCAGATCTATCAGTATGCAGATGTGATAAAAGGTCCGGCTGGAAGTGATGCAAATAATTATCTGGATGCTTTTGAACTTCATAGCCGTAATCAAAATGTAGGATGGGGACTACGAAAGGATACTGATGAAGACAGCAATGGAGTATCCAATAATCATATTGAACTTTATCGTAAATATATTTTTACCGGAGTATACCTGAATGGACAGGAAGGAAATGATACCTGGTTTGGCGGAAACTGTAACTGGCCGGTAAAGACCTTTGCTCAGGCGAAAAAAATATTACTTGATAACTGGGACGAGATAGCACCTGAAAACCGGGTGATTTATATCTGTGATACCGTAGATATAACGACAAAGGAAGAATGGAACTTCATCGATGATAAAGGAGTGGACAGGAGTGGGGAAGCAAAAGTTGCCAACTGCAAGACCTACCCGGACTATACCGGTCATCATACGCAGATACCTTCTGTGCTGGTAAATGTGAAAGACGGAGGCAAACTGACGACATCTTCTCTTACCCTGCAATATGACAATGATGTATCGTCGAATGTTATGATTAATGTGCTGCCCGGTGGAAACTATACTTCTAATGAAGGGACTCTTTTGAAAGGATATAGTTCATATTATCGGGGAACCGGGGTAAAGGTGCAGGGAGCAGCAGGGAAGACTACAGAGTTTGTTATGAATGGAGGTACGATCACCAGGGAATCTGTGGGAGTATCTATTGAAGGTGTGAACACAGATGATACAATTTTCACTATGAATGGGGGGAGTATTACAGACAACAGCCGATATTTGGAAAGAGGATATGGCGGAGGTGTTTATATCAGCAATGGACTTATGAATATGACGGGTGGAATAATCAGTTCGAACGTATCTGCCTATGGATATGATAATGGATATTATAATGGTTATGGTGGAGGGATATATGCCACTGGAAGTAAAACAGCTATTAATATCAGCGGAGGAAGCGTTACCAAAAATACGGTGAAACCTCCATCCGACAATACCAGACGTTCATACGGAGGCGGAATTTACATGGGAGGTGGAATACTCCGTATAAGTGGGAATGCCACTATATCCGAAAATAGTGGAACAGGGAAATATGCTTACGGTGGTGGTATTTACCTTAACTCTTCTTCCGAAATGATAATGGACGGAGGGACAATCTCCGGCAATACGCTTATCGGCTCCGATTCAAGCGACCATCAGGGCGCAGGTATTAATAATACAGGCGGAAAATTAACAATCAATGGAGGTATCATTGAAAAGAATACCAATGCTTATTATGGAGGAGGAATTTCTTCATCATCAGGAAATATGACTATTACAGGTGGACTTATTCAGGAGAATGAAAGCATTTATGGAGCAGGTTTATACCTCAATGGTGGTACATCCGCAAATCCACTGACTATATCAGGTGCTGTCATTCAGAAAAATAATGGTCAGCATGGAGGCGGTTTATATAATACTTCGGGATATTTAGTAATCAGTCAGGGTGTAGTAGTGAAAAAAAATAATGCCCAGACAAATGGAGGAGGGATATATAATACCGGAGGTTCCTTGAGAATAGACAACGCAGTTGTGGAAGAAAATACCGCTCAATTTGGCGCAGGAGCGTATGTATCTTCAGGAACCGTATATTTTGAAAATGTTGAGATTTCCGGTAATATTGCCAGGGATAATGGCGGAGGAGTTTTAACCAGTGGAGGAACTACCTATATTGGGACAGGGACCTCCGTACTGAATAACAAAGCGATTTTAGGAAGTACCTTCTATATAAGCGGAGATACCTGGTTTTTAGGGGGAACCTATGACAGTGGGAATGCAGAGGCAAATAATTACGGCATTTATCTGAATATCGGTACCACTTCCCCAAGTAAAATTTATATGGATCCGGAAGCTATGACCATAAAGGATAAACTTTTTTTAAATACGGCAACCAGCAAGCTGTATCTCTTAAAACCAGTGCCCACATCCGGTTCCAATCTGCCCTTATACCTGAATACAGAAGCTTTTAAAGTAGGAAGTGTTGTGGTAACTCCTGCAAATAAAAAAACTATAAGTATACTGGGCGCAACATATAGTTTTCCAAATCTGCAGGATGCGGAGCCATATGTATCCTACTTTACTGGAGGAATCATTCTACCGAAAACCCAGCTTGGTGGATTTGATAAAAATATAATATTGGTTGGCGAAGGTGTGTACCTGGACGGAACAAAGGGCAGCGATGCCAACAGCGGAAATTCACCATCGGATGCAGTTTTAACATTTGAGCATGCAAAAACTATTTTGGCGGCTAAGATTGCAGATGCGAAAGTGAATGCAAAGAAACCGACAGGGGATGCCGGTTATGATCCAGATGGCTTCGAACCATACATTTACATCTGCGGGCAGGTAGCCATTCCAGCTGATGCAGGAGATAAGCGCTGGGAGCTGGATTATGAAGCGAAGATGTATGTCCAGTCAGATACCGTTAATACAGAAGGAAACGTTATTAACAACAATCTTGCACAGATAAAGCGCTTCGCCAGTTATTACGGAAATATGGTTAGTCTGGCAGGAACCGGATCCGGTAAACTAACAGTAGGTAAGTTATTAATGGACGGAAATGCTGGAGCAGTTGACGGAGCAAATAATACCATTGGACCAATGATTTCTTTAAATAGTAATACCTCTTTGATCCTGGAAAACGCAATTATTCAAAACAACTATAGCTATGGTATCAAGAATTCAGGCGGATCCGTTTTAATGAAAGGTACGGCGTCAGACAAAAGTGATGGCGCTGTGGTACGCAGTCATGGGAATTGGGCTGTTTATCTGGAAAATGGCGGAACATTAACCATGCAGGATCATTCCGGTATTGAAAATTCTTATTATATCGACAATGACAGCAGCAAAGGAAATATACCAGGACTTATAAGTGCTACAGGAGGAATAGGGATTATTAATAACAGCTCGTCAGCAGTTATAAATGATACATCCTATATAACGGCACCATCCAGATACGGAATTGGTTTATTAGGAAGAACTACCGTCTCAGATACACCAATGCTGGTTATGAATGATAAAACAATGCTGCAGGAGAATAGTACAGGACTTTATATGAAGGATGCCAATAATGTGGCGGTTATGCAGGGCGATTCACAGATCTATGATTTTAGCAACTATGGCGTTTATGTATATAATGTATCAAAGGACAGTCGTCTCTATATGAAAGGGAATTCCGTAATAAAAAATAAGAATCGAAGCGGTTCAGGAATTTATCTATATAATATGAATTCGCTGCCACTCGACGGTGATAATTTTTCTGTTATTATGGACGGCTATGCTAAAATTGAGCAAACTGGTTACGGCGTTTATACTTCTTCATCATATGATTTATATTATACAAATTTAATCATGCGCGGCAATTCCAGAATAAGTGGAAATTCTTATGGAGTAAATTATGTCTATTCTGCTAAGTCAATGACCAGTGCGAATCGTTCTAAGATTATTATGGAGGAAAATTCTGTAATTGGAGGAGATTCGCGGTCAGAAGCCAATACTTCTTATGGTATTTATATGCAGCGGGCAGTGACCATAGAGATGAAGGACAATGCCCGGGTTTCTAATAACGGATCTACCGGTATCTATCTGGAACGTTATAAAACAACCAGCCCCGGTTATTATTCAGGACCAAGCAGTGTTACCATGTCAGGTGGAACCATGGTAAATGATAATGGAAACCATGGTATCTTCATTGAGGATTATAGTGGTACGAGCATATATGCGAATGAAGTAGAAATGAACCTGGAAGGAAACGCAAAGGTAATAAATAATCAGGGGAAAGGAATTATTACCGGTTCTGCCGGAACACTCTCTCTGAAGGATGGTACAGAAGTAAAAGGGAATCGCAGTACGGACCGGGGCAGTGCCGTGTATTGTGAAGGCAAGCTGAATCTGGGAGGCAAAGCAGACGTCTCAGGTGAGATATTTGTGCAGGATGTAAATAAGCCGATAACCCTGCTCAGTGAACCGGATAGCCAGAAGTTTACGATTGGATGCAGTGACAACTTTGTGGGACAGATTCTGGTGAAGCCGGATGCCTCTCTTAGTACCGGAGCAGATATCTATATTGACCATTTTATTAAGACAGCTAATTTCCCGGCAGGCAAATCAATCCGGGCAAAGGCACCGAATATTATTGTCCAGGGAGAAAATAATGTATATCTGGCAGGATCGGGGACGCTTACGTCCACTCTGGTACCGGGAAATGACAGTAATAACGGCGGAAGCCGCGGAGCTCCTGTCGCAACATTTGCCAAGGCGGTGGAAATTCTAAAAACATTAGACACCGGGGCTAATATTATTATCTGCAATTATGCGGTAGATTTTTATTCGTCTAGTTCTGCTAAGCCTCAGGGGGATACCTGGAGTTTTGACGATGGAGGAAACTTTACCAATGATAAAGGGAAGACATGGAAACCCAAAGTAGTAAGGGATGAACAGTTTCCCGGACATATGATACAGCTGGGGGGAAATGCAGTATTTACGGTAAAAAATATTACCATAGATGGGAATAAAGAAAATATTCCTTTGAATACAGCAATTACAGGATCCATAGTCAATATCAATGGCAGTAGTGCTGTTATGAATTTAGAACAGGGGGCATTCTTACAGAATAACCGCAAAACAAATACGAGGGAAGGCGGTTCAGCAATTTTAAATGGGGGTATAGTGAATATTCATGGTGGGAGTATTGTTGGTAATGAATGCTATGGGCTATCTTCCAGCACTACAGAGGCATATGCTGCCGGAATTTATAATTTCAACAAAGTAACCATGACTTCCGGTCATATAGATAATAATATAAACCGGTCTGTCAATGAGAGTTATGGTGTAGGTGTGTATAATCATTATTTTTCCAATACTACTTTTGAATTTACTGGAGGTACCATTTCTGGAAACAGGGCTGAGAAAGTATCATCAGGAATATATGGAACGGCTTTTTACAATTTAGGGATATTGAATATGTCGGGAAGCGCAGCAATTGCAGAAAACATATCAGGATCGTCTGTCAATACTGCTAATATAAAGGGGACTGTATTTAACAAAGGTACTCTTACAGCTAATGGTGGAATTATATCTGATAACGAATTGATTTACAATGGGAGTAACACCTCATCTACAGAGGGTGTGCAGGGTGGCGGAATATATGTAGAGATGGGTCGAGTAACAATAAACGGTACCGAAATCCAAAATAATATATGCAGAGCACTCAGAAAAGAAACTACATCAACCTCTTTTAGTAAAGGAGGTGCGATTTCGGCAGTAGGAGGAACCTTAAAATTCCTCAGCGGAAATATCAGGGGGAATAAAGCAAATAAAGGAGCAGGAATCTATTATTACGGAAATTTCGGTAAGGTGGAAGTAGCGGGAGGAGTAATACGTGATAACATACCTTTGAATACGGCAGTACCCGCAGAGAAAATGAATGCCGGTATCTATGTTGAAGGGTCTTCGTTTATTCTGAAAGGCGGAGGAAGCGTTATTTCTGACAGGATTTATCTTGCCAGTACATCATATCCGCTGGTTTTAGGGGGATCCATATATCAGAGAAACAGGAAATATATGATCGACTGTTCCAGTAGTTTTCAAAAAGGCAGCATTGTGGTGAAAGCGGATAATGATGTTATTTTAGACGCCACCGGTTATCTGGCATATTTTACAACCCAGGTAGCAGGATTTGTTTTAGAAAAACAGGCACCCAATCTGGTTCTGAAACAATGTGTTTACATAGACAGCGCAAAAGGTTCCGACAACAATAACGGTGCAAATCCGGACAGGGCTGTCAAGACTATGGCAAAAGCAATCGCTTTAGGAGGCGGAAATAATTATGTGATATATGCCAGCGGTCCGATTGAAGTGAATAAACAAGAGACCTGGAATCTGCCCGATACCGCATGGGTGTGCCGTTATACTGGTTTTCCTATTTATGGAGCGGGCAAAGAATGGCCTGCATATACCGGTCCTGTCGTACATGCAAAAGCTGGTGCGGATCTGAAACTCCAGAACATACAGATATTGGGAAGAAGAGAAACAGATAATGTTATAGAAGGAGATTCCTTAATCCGAATCGATCCTGGAGCGGTTGTAAGCACGGGCACTGACACCAATTTAAGGTTAAACAGCCTGGCATCGGGACAGAAAGGCGGCGCAGTAAATAATGAAGGAGGAACCCTTGCGGTAAATGGAGGAACCATACAGGACGTAAGTGCATCAAAAGGAAGTGCAGTTTATCAGGGCGGCTCTATGAGTATCGCCGGTACTTCATCTATAAACGGAGAAGTATATCTGACGGGCAGCGGTGTTTCCGATGCATCCAGCAGTTATATCAGTGCAGCGGATACTTATAAGCCCGCAACAGGTACGGTATTAAAACTAAATATGGACAATTCCTATGGAGGACGCCGGGTAATCGAATATCCGGCAGGAGTGGAGCCTGACAGCAATACCAAAAAATACTTCAGCCTGGATACATCAATTTTAGCAATCTATCATCTGGAGAACCGAAGCAGTGATGAAAATATTCTGGAACTTCAGCAAAAAGGGATCGTTTATCTCAACGGTGAAAGCGGTGTTGACGGTGGTGATGACGGCCGGGACGGAAAAACGCCCAAAAAGTCTGTTCGTACCCTGGAAAGGGCATATGAAATTCTAAAGGCAGGTAATGAAGGAGGCGTTATCACAATCGTCGGAAAGGTTACGGTAGATGATGAAATAAAGATGAATAATATCAATGACGCTACCGGCGCACATGGATATTATGAAAATGGAGACAAGGTAATAGATGCAAAAGGTCCGATCTATTTCCAGCGATACGCACAGCCGGATGCATGGGAAGAACTGCCTGAAAAGGAACAGTATGCAATCCCCACCTATACCGGTGTAATGATGGAAATAGCGGCTTCCGGGAAATTAACTGTGGATAACCTGTATTTTGACGGTCACAGCCAGGAAGTGGTGGGAAATCCCCTGTATGCAGCAGGTAAGGTAGAAGCAAAGGCGCCGATCTTCCATGTGAAGGGAAGCCTGACGATACCGGCAGGAGCAACGATCTACCGGAATCACAATACGGCAGCAGATGCAAAGAGCGCAGGTGTCTATATTGACGGAGGTACATTTCAGGCAGTCAGCGTTGAGATCTCCGATGTAAAGACACCGGATGGCAAAGGCAGCGCCATTTACCAGGATGGAACCTGTATCTTAGACAGGGCACCTAAAATCGAAGGAACGGTGCACCTGACCGGCAGCACCGGCAATACGATATCAAGTAAATTTATTGCAATTTCTCTGCGTGGCTTTAAGCCGGTGAATGGTGAATTACAGATAACCATGGATGATCCTTATCTTGGCAGACCGCTGGTGCAGTATCCGGGACAGACAAGCACACAGGAACCCTATGAACCAACACTGGAAGAGGCATCCATGTACAGGCTTGAAAGATCCGTAACGGATATCTATTCCGTAGGCAGCCGTACAGGTGAAGTAAATATTCTGGAGCTGCAATACCGTCACAGAGTCTATATCGATGGTGTGAATGGAGATGATACCCACAGCGGAGGGCTGCCTGATGATGCGGTTCAGACGCTGAAAAAGGCATATGAACTGCTGAAGAATATAGGTGGAGGATATCTGTATGTGGTAGATACAGTAAGTATAAATAAGGATATTTCCATATCGGCAACTTCATATTCAGAAGCCGGCACTCTGGGAGATATTAATATTATCGGTGGTTCAGTAGACATCCGCAGATATGTGGTTCCCGATGCTATGCAATTGAATCCCTCCTTTAGCAGTCCGGGCAATCATACAAAAGAATTGTTCAGAGTAGAAGAAGGCAGCAGTTTCAGTATGCAGCAGATTGTGATTGATGGTCACCGTATGCCTGTTGCAATGGGAGACCCGCTGGAGGATGTTGCAGCAACCACTAAGTCCGAGGCGCCGCTGATTATCACGGAAACAAGAAGTACCCTGAATTTAAATGAAGGAACGGTTCTTGAGAACAATGATAATACCCTGGCTGCAGAAGGAAAAGAAGAAGGAGGGGCAGCAGCAAATCATGGAAACTTAAACTTTGACGGAGCTGTGATAAAGAATAACAGTGCCGGTAAAGGAGCAGGCATTTACCAGGATGGATATTTTACCATCGTATATGGTGCCGCTGGGATAGCAGATCAGGAAATCTATCTGACAACAGAGAATACCGGGACACAGGACAATCCGGTCTGGGGAGCTGACCGGGTGATACATATCCAGGAGAAGCTGAACACAGACGATTACCTGGACATCAATGCCGACAATCCGGTAAATGGCAGGGATATAGCCGTGTATGATATCCGGGAAGCATATGAGGATGCCGTAGACGATGAATATTACCACTATAAGCTGGGGGCTTCTATCACCTCAGTGAATCCGGCGCTTTATCTGGTAGAATCAACCACAGAGAGTGACACGCTGGAGCTTTACAATTACGAAATAATGGATATCTCAGTGCCATTAGAGGTCTGCCTGGCGGCAGTGGAACATCCGCTGCAGGCAAGTGATAGAAATAAAAACATACGCAAAGCTTCTTTAGATGCACCGGATTATACGATTACAAACGGTGGTAATTATAAGACGAAAGTCTCCGTAGTTGCTTTTCGTAATGATAATCATACGGCGGGCATTACATGGGATCAGATGATACTGGTGGGTGGAGAAAGCGAGCTGACAGGGTCAGATCTGGATAAAAAGCTTTATCTGGCAGTAGCGGGAGCCGATCAGGAAAGCAGCAACGGTTTTGCCGGACTTTCGGAATCCGCCCTGTCAAAGGCAAATACCACACCCATTGAATTCGGGGAATTAGAAGCGGGAGCCTCTGGGAAATTTACCTTTAAAGGTACAGCCGATACGGCGTTTTTTGAGAAATATAACGATGCATTGTTTGGAACTTCTTACACAGAACCGGACACTTATGTAAAAGAAAATGCCAGGGCGAAATACCAGATGGTTTACAAATTTGAATTAGTCCGCTGACAGAAAAGGAGCAATATATGGAAAAGAAAGAGAGAAAGGTCAAAAAATGGGCCGTTCTGCTGCTGCTCCTTCTTCTGGCGGCAGCAGCTGTGGCAGGGTATTTCCTGCTGAATCAAAATAAGATGGATGATACCAGTAAATATTGGTTTGACAAGATGGCAAAGGACGGCACTCTGGAGGGGAAAACTCCTACAGAGCTGCAGGGTATGCTGGACGGCATTGTACAAGAAGGGATGTTCAATGTTTCCATGAATGTGGAACCGGTGTTTCAGGATGGTAACAGTGAAGGTAATCTGGGGATTGAAAATATAGAAGAGAACAGATATTACTGCCGTATAACGCTTACTCTGGATAAAGACCAAACAGTCCTTTATCAAAGTGACGGCTTAAAACCGGGTCAATACATAGACAAGATCAAACTGGAAAAGAATCTGGAAGCAGGGGAGTATGGCTGCACTGCAGTTGTAACTGCAACTGACCCGGAAAGCCTGGAGGATATTGGCCAGGTGAATGTCAAAGTCAGGCTCAAGATCCTGAACTGACGAACAATCAATTTAAAGGGGGTTGCCATTTACCCTTTTAAAATATATTAGAAAATAAAACATACTATTGGAGGAAATTATAATGAGAAGAAAAAACACAGCGAAGAAAGTATTAGGAACTTTAACAGCAGCAGCACTCTGCATGTCAATGACAATCCCGGCTATGGCAGCCCCCACGAATTCAGGCGGTGAAGTTGTTACCGTACCAGGCGGCACCGATGTGTATGCCGGTGTAGTGGTTGATGATGAGACAAATGCAGATGCACGTATCCGTGTAACCGTACCTACTGTTTTCGCATTTGTTGTAAATGGAACAACCGCTGGAGGTGCAAATGCAGGCGATGTATTATCATCTACAGATGGAACTATTTTATTGCCAAACGTAAAGATAAATGTATTGGATCCTACGTCAGGTACCAGCAATTATGAAATTTCAGTGGAACAGAACAGCACCATGACCTTTACCAACTACTCTACAAAAGAAAAAACGGGCGGCGGCCGTGAAGGTATTCCGGTGAATCTGACAGGATCTATTGAAAATAAAGGATCTGATAAAGACCGCAATTATTGGAAGCACAGTGCAAACGCACAGGGATTCAAAGAATTTACCCTTAGCCTGGAAAGCCAGAAATTCAATAAGGCAGCGGGAACAAATACTTTTGCGATGGCAAATGCGGTAGTACTGGATGCTCCGGATGTATCCGATGCAGCAAATGTAGATACTATAACAAAACTTGCGAAGAGCGGCGCAGCAAAAGACCTGACATTTGATGTAGAGGTTGGTGGAAAACGTGGACAGTACCATCAGATTGAACAGTCTGCAAAAGTGGGAACCATCGTTTGGACGGTAGGATATGAAGTTGACAATGCAACAAATCCAATTCCAACAGCTCCAGGTAATGAATTCTTACAATAATTAACAATTACAACAAATAGTAACTATAGCAAATAGTAATTAAAACAGTTTAAAACATTAAATGGCATTATACCGGGGGAAACCAATAAGCATGTTGGGGCATAACCTTCACGGAATTATCCGTAACATGCTTAGGAGTCCCCGGGAATGGAAAAAGTTTGTTGCAGGCAAATCTAAGTAATAAGGTTTTTCTGCAAAAGATTTTTTCCATAAAAATACATTTGGAAAGAAGGGAAGAAAAAATGAAGATAACAAGGAAATGGACTTTTGCCATGGGGATTTGCATAGCGGTTACTTTTATGGCGGAAAGCGCCATAAGTAGTCAGGCAGCTGACCCTGGACCCAGCCAGGATGTCTGGCTGGATGTGGCAAAGAAAGATTATAGACCCCGGATATCCGTTACGGTTCCAACGACTTTTGCATTTGTTGTAAACGGAACGCTGAATGAAAGGAGCAGAGTTACAATCTCTGTTGACAATGGCACCTTGCTGCTGCCAAATGTGGTAGTAAATGTATTGGATCATGACAGCATAACCAGTGATTATGAAATAGGCGTTGTGGGAGATTCCACACTCCGGGTGAAAAATTATTCCACTCAGACAGCAGATCAGGACGCAGACGGCAATGAGAATTATGATCCCGCAGTCCGTCAGGGAAAAGCGGTCAGCCTGAATGCTTTTGTAGAAGGTGTGGACAGTCCCGGAGAAGAGCAGGGATTCTGGAAAGCCGCGGCAGAAGATGCGAAGCTGACCACGGATCATAGTAATTTCAAAAATTTCCGTGTGAGTCTGGCTGATGAGACCAGTACCTATGTCTTTGACAGCCCGGATACGGCAGACAAAAGCATTTGGCTGGATCATGAGATATCCCTGGAGGCACCGCCCCGCAGTGGGGGATACACGCCATCCGGAACAGCAAATAATCCATATGAAAAGGAATTGAAGCTGGGAGTAGAGGTAGGCGGATACCGCGGGCAGTATTCAAAGATTGAGGAGTCGGTGAAAGCCGGCAAGATTATCTGGCAGGTAAATACCGATTAGATTTGTCCCGGTACATTTAACATAATATTAACAGTCAGGGTGGACAGATTCAGAAAGGAAAATATAAGATATGGAGCAGAAGAAAAAGGGCAGAAAGTGGATCATAGTGCTGGCCCTGGTCTTGATTCTGGGTGGAATAGCGGGAGGCTTCTATTATCAGTCCCAGAAGTCTCAGGGAAAGGACAGGCTTGCAAGAGATGAAGATGCCTTAGGCGGGCTTCTTCCTGGAAAAAGCCCTTCAGAGATGGCAGAGCTACTCAGCCAGAAAGTGGAAGAAGGAATGGTAGATATCGGTATTGCGGCAGAACCTGTATTTGAAGAAGGCGGGAAAAAAGGAAAGCTGGGCATTGAAAATGTTCCGGGAAACCGTTACTCGCTTCAGATTGATCTGGTTTTAGATGATACGGGAGAGACCATATACCAATCGGGACTGATTGATCCGGGTTATTACATAGAATATGTGGAGCTGAACAAGACACTAAAAAGCGGAGAATATCATGCCACAGCAGTATTCACCACTTACGCGCTGGATGAAACAGAGGACGAAATAGCAAAAACAAAGGTAAATGTTCTGCTCCGGGTCAAAGATGGAAAAGTTTATTCATGATGAAAAAAAAGCTGTCGTGGATCAATAGGTTATTATTAGCAGCTTCTGTCGTCTGTATGCTGGCAGGAGGATTCTATACCGGGCTTGGTATCTATACTGCCTGGAATCCTTCGGAATTTCCGCTGGTCAGGGACAATGCTGCCAGAGAAAGAGAAAGTGACAGGAGAGAAGAACAGAACATGCTATTGGCGGATGCCATGGAGTATATAAATATAGAATCTGTTATCTATTTCCAAAGTACAGAAGATAAAGGAACAATCCGTTTCGCCAATGACAGCCGGAACAGATTCTGTATCAGAGGAAGTATCTATTACGATGGGGATGGCAGTGTACTTTATGAATCAGATGGGATAGATCCCGGATTTTACATAGATTCCATATATCTGAACAAAAAACTGGAACCAGGCATATATCCATGTACCGTGCTGATCCGGTTCTACCAGCCAGAAGATGACAGATATATTGGAGAAACAGCCAGAAAAGTAGTGGTGATAATAGAGAGATGAGGTGGTTATGAAGTGAGCGTATTATTAAGAAAAACACGCTGTCTTACATTATTAATGCTGACGGGATTTATAACATGGTGCTGCCTGAGCAGCGGTGTATCTGCAAAGTCGGGAACTTCCGGAGAAGTAATTCCAACGGAGTCCTATACGCCGGGCAAAAGCAGCACGGATATATCGGCGGGAGTAGTCGTTGACTATATGGGAAAACTTCAATTTATAGTAAAGGATGAAGAAACCGCAAAGCCCATTGAGGACGCTTCTGTTGAATTGTATGTTCCGCAGCTTGGCCGGTATGTATTGTTTGGGCAAAGCGGTGCAGATGGAATTTACCAATTGGATGTGGCATATGGAACAGGCACGGATGCACAGAAGCAGTATTTGCAGGGGGAAAGCAAAAACCAGGAAAAAGGTAAAGTTGCAGAATTCGAAAACAACCAGATAAGATGGAAAGTCTATAAGAAAGATTACCTGCCATATCCAGCCGAGGGCGAGGTGCTCCTGGATGCCATCACTCTTCCTTATGAAATAGAGGTAAGCCTCTACCGGGAACCCGGAGAAACGGATGAAACTCAGGCAACAGAGGAACCCAGTGATACGGATGATACAGAAGGAACCGAACCGACAGAAACAGAAACGACCACGGAGACAAACAAAACTCCTGCAGCAAATCCGCCAGGCAATCAAAATCCACCTCACAGCGGACAGATACCCAAGACCGGAGTAGAACAGGCACTTGGATATGGAATTATAGGATTGGGTTTTTGTGTGGCTGCCGCATTTTTAATCATACTTTACCTATATAGAAAGAAGGAAAATGAAAAGAAATAAAGTAACGGGAATTCTCCTGACAGTCTGCCTTGTGATTCTGTCAGGAGGTGCCGTATATTTTGGAATGGGAATCTACAGAGATGCAGCACCGTTCATTAAATCAGAAGGTTATTATAAAAGTCTTCGAAAGGATATTTACACCGGAAAAGAAACCGGTCAGATACCCGATGTGGAGAAACTGAACAGTCTGAATCAGGATGGAACAGCCTGGATTACAAGCCCGGGGACAACTATTGATTATCCGGTGGTGCAGGGGAAGGACAATGATTATTATCTTCATCATCTGTCGGACGGAACGCCAAATGAAATAGGTGCTATTTTTTTAGATTACCGGAATAAACCGGATTTCACCGGAGAAATTTCTGTCATATACGGACACCATATCACACTGGGCAGAATGTTTTCCCCATTGTCATCGTATAAAGAACAGCGTTACTACGAGGAACATCCCCGGATGATACTATATACCAGAGACAAAAACTATGAAGTAGAACTGTTTGCGGGAAATATCCTGAGTGGAAGCGAAGGGTTTCCATTGGAATTCCAGAACGGGAAAGAGAAAAAAGAGTGGATGCAGGAGATCATTGGCAAATCTACTTTTTCAAGCGGTATCACTCCGAAAAAGGATGACAGGATCTTGGTCTTGTGTACCTGTTCGTATGAATTTTTCAATGCCCGGTATGCGGTGTTTGGGAGACTAGTGCCGCCTGGCTCTAAAGCGAGTTGATGCGTCCAAACACACTCCAGAGAGTTTTTTTAAAATTATAATACAGGAGACGAAGTATGGAATAAAAGCGTTCCATACTTTCTATTGAAGCAGTACCGCAGACCCGTCTGCGGTATGCAAGGGGTATAAGTATGAAGAAACAGGTTTTATTTACAATATGCGCCGTAGTGGCAATAGCAGCCCTGCAAGGCTGCAGCAGCGGAAACAATTATGTTACCAAAAGTGCGGACATATCAGAAACGTTTCCGATTGAGGCAAAAGATGCAGGAGAGAATCCCCAAATGGCAGAAAGTGACGGACCCTACGCTATTTTCCATACCACTGCGGGAGATATAACCGCGATACTCTATCCGGAACAGGCGCCCGAAATGACAGCGTATTTTATAAGTCTGGTTGAACAGGGATATTACAATGGCAGCTCCTTTGACTATATGGATAAAGATAATATTATTCAGGCGGGAACACAAGAAACGGATGAAGAATTGTCTGCTGTGGATAACTCTCCCGCAAATGAATATAATGACGGGCTTCACCATTTCCCGGGGGCTTTGGCAATGACGGGGGGCAAAACAGATGCAGAAAAAAGCAAGTTTTACTTTATAGTAAACAAGGAGATCCCGGAAGAGCAAAAGCTGGTGTCTGCAAATATGTATATGAATGAACTGGTGCAAGAGGGGAGCCTGGAATTAAATGAGCGAAATAAAAAAAGTAAGATGAGTGAAGACGAAATTCAGAAATATGAAGACCAGCTGAACCAGAAAATACAGGCAATCGGTACCGAAGGCGTACCGGAAAAAGTACAGCAGAGGTATCAGACGGCAATTGATACTTATATGAAGATTGGCGGAGCCTATTATCTGGATTACAAGAGTACGGTTTTCGGACAGATAGTCAAAGGCTTAAATGTGGCGCAAGATCTTTCCCGGGTTCATGTAGATGCGGCAAAAAAGCCAAAGAAAGAACTGGTAATCAACAGCATTGAGATAAAAGATAATCTGTAGTAAAGGAGGTGCCGGACATGGAGAGGATTCAGAAACGGATGGGAGTGCGCAGATGGAAAAAGGGGGTGCTGTGGGGCGGAGTGTGTATATTATTGTTTCTGGCAGGCGGGGTACATATATATGAAGGATATAAACTGGATCAGGATGCAAAGACAGGGACTCCGGTAATGGAGGAACTGCAGAAAAAAGCGGATACCGAAAATTTCCGGTTTCAGATACTGGCGCATCCCCAGTTTGAAAGTGCTGATGCAAAAGGTGAAATTATGATTGCGAATCCAGTGGAAAATCCCTATAAGATGTCTGTAAAAATAACCCTGGATGAATCTGATCAAGAAATCTATGCATCGGAAATTTTAAGTCCGGGAGAGCGAATCCGCTACGCCAAATTAACGGACCATCTGGACAAAGGGGAATACCCGGCAACAGCCGTCTTTTCTGTTCTGGATCAGGAAACGGAAGAGGTGGTTGGTGCAGTGGAAGCAGGTTTGATAATCACTGTAAAAAGCTGAACGACAACATTTAAAATGGAGAAAAGAGATGACAGATATGGAAAAATATGAAAACCCGAAACCAATGATATATTCTCTCGACGTTCTGGGAGATGTGCAGACAGGAAGAAAAAACCTGGGGCCTGAGATGCCCGTAATTGTCTATCGCTTATTTATGTATAGTATGAGAGACACGCTGGAACAGGAGTATGGATTGGAAAAAACCGTTCAGATTTTAAGGGACTGCGGCAAAAAAGCCGGTATGGAATTTGCTGAAAAAGTCCTGGATTTATCGCTGGATATGGATGCATTTCTGACCCACCTGCAAAAAACCCTTTCTGATTTTAAGATTGGGATTTTGCGAATGGAATCTTTTGATGACAAAGAACGCAAAGCGGTATTTACCATCAGTGAAGATGTGGACTGTTCCGGACTTCCCATTTTGGGAATGGCGGTATGTAATTATGATGAGGGATTTCTGGATGGCATTCTGGAAAAATATACGGGAAATTCCTATACAGTAACAGAAATTGACTGCTGGGCAAAGGGTGACCGTGTCTGCAGATTTGAGGCTGTGGAAGGCGGCAATTAAGATCAGGAAAACAGGTGACGATTATGGATAAAAATATAGAACGGATGCAGATATATGTAAACCATGTTCTTTATGACCATCCTGCGGCTTATCTGGATCCGGAACAATTAGATCCAGCGTACAGGGAATTTTCCGAATCACTGCTGTTTTTGGGGAAATCAATAATGGACATGTACGAATACATATGTGAAATGTCAGATGGGATGCTGGACAGGCAGATGGAAAGACAAAATCCGCTGCTTGGACCGCTAAAAGATTTACAGTCGAAACTGAGCCATATAACCTGGCAGACCAAGCAGGTGGCAAAAGGAAATTTTGATATCCAGATCCAGTACCTGGGAGAGTTTTCCGATGCCTTTAAGATGATGGTGGATCAGCTGAGAAAACGAGCTGAGATAGCAAAACGAAATGCAGAGATGGAGAAGCAGATTCTGGAAACAGAAAAACAGCTTCTGGAACATGAGATGGAAAATCAGGTAAGGCACTATAAGTCAATCGTAAACATGAATCAGGAAATACGGGCATACCAGCACGACATTAAAAATCATTTACTATGCCTGGGCAGTCTGCTGGAAGACGGAAACACGGAAAAGGCGAAAGAATACCTGAAGGGAATTTCCAAACAGGTTTACCACAAGGAGAAAATTGTTCATACGGATAATTATATTCTGGATGCCCTAATATCCGAAAAAGCACAGATCGCAAAAGAAAAAAATATCCGGCTGACAATGGACCTGAAACTGAAAAAGGAATTGAATATACAGCCGGCTGACTGGTGTGCAATTTTTGGAAATGCCCTGGACAATGCCATAGAAGCATGTGAAAAGGTAGAACAAGGAAAAAGATTTATCAATGTAGTGGCAAGCTGTGCGGGAAGCCTGCTAAAAATAAAAATTGAAAATGCCATGCAGGGTTCGCTGGATACAAATGGAAATGTATTGGAAACTACTAAGAAAAGAAAAGAGTATCATGGATTTGGGCTGAAAAATATAGAGAAAGCAGTACAGCGATATGACGGCATCATGGAACTGACGACAGAAAAAGGAACCTTTATTATGCAGATACTGCTTTGCGACATTATGAGCCAGGCTGTTTAAATATTTAATAGGGACAGGGAGTGATATTATGGTAAATATTTGTTTATGCGATGATAATACCGTAATTTTAGAAAAATACGAAGCGTGTTTAAAGAAAACAGCTGAAAAATATAATCTTGATATTTATATTAAGATATTTACCAGTGGTGAGGAAGTAATTGATTATTTTGAAATATTTACAGAAAGCCATATAGATATTATTTTTATGGATATTATAATGGACAGAATGAATGGTGTGGAGACGTCCAGAATGCTGAGGGAAAAAGGATATAAAGGGGAAATCATTTACCTTACCTCCAGCAGGGAATTTGCGGTAGATGCATACGATACTTTTCCGTTTTATTATCTGATGAAAAGTGAATACCAGAAAAAACTGGAAGAAGTTTTTCTGCAGGCAATGAGCCGTAAAAAGGAAAAGATCAAAGATGGAATATTATGCAAAAAAGGCAGCGTAATAAAGAGAATCCAGCTGGATGACATTCAGTTTATGGAGGTTTATGGCAGAAATATTATCATTCATATGCAAAAAGATGTGTTTGAATTTATAGCAAACATGGAAATAATAGAAGATAAGATCAGAAATAAAGGGTTTTTAAGAACCAGCAGATCTTATATCGTCAATTTGAAGTATGTAAAAAATATAATGAAAAATAAACTGGAAATGTATTCCGGGGACATGGTTCCGTTAAGTACGAAAAACAGTATGGCTGTAAAGAAGGAAATCCTGCAGATGAATCCGGATAGCTGGAATTGAGTATTGCCAAAAAAGAAACAGAAAGCAGGACGGTGACCATGAACGCCATGAACAATACATCAGATTCCGGAATAGTTTCGGATGATGATACGCTTTATATTTTATTATGCAATGCTTCCTTGTATCTGCTGCAGGTTTATGAAAGCCTGATTCGGTATGTAGCACAAAAGTATGGATATCAAACAAATTTTCTACTGTACGAAAATGGAAAAGAAGCAGTTTTCTGTAAAGATGACTGGACACATGAATTAGATATTATCGTGATCGGCTGGGAACTTGGCAGGATGAAAGGAATTGAAATCGCCAGGGCATTCCGTGAAGATCATATCCAGGCACAGATATTATTTCTGGGCAACCAGACAGAAAATATTATAGAATCCTATGAAGTGAATCCATTTTATTATTTTATAGAAAATGAAGTGACCCATAAAAAGTTTGAATTGGTAATGAAAAAATGTTTTCGGGAGATTGTGAGAAACAAGAGGAACTCCCTGCAGTTTATCAGTAATGGAAAAATCCAGCGGATCCAATTAGAATTAATCGTCTATTTGAAAGTGGACCACCGTATGATCAGCATATCGTGCAGGGATAAGAAAGAGATTCTTTTTTATGACAGTTTAAAAAATATTGAAGAGAAAATAAAGGATGACACATTTATGAGGACCCACAGAGGATATATTGTGAATCTGAAATATGTGGATTATTTAGATAAAAATGAATTGTTTTTGAACACCGGAGAATCCATTCCCATTGCCCGAAAGTATAAACAGGAACTTGTAGAACGCATGATGGACCAGGAAAAGAATATCCTGATCTGATCGTCTAAATAGAAAGCTTTACGGCAGGCTTTCTGTTTTGTAATGAGCGGTAAAGGAGGGAAACGCATGCAAACAATCACAACGAATACGATGCAGAAAATTATATTAAGACTATATCAAAATCTTCCAAGAGAAGTCTATATTCACCAGAGTTTTACGGCGAGAAATGCCTGCAGGCTCTTTAAGAAAGCCTGTGAAGAGCAGCTTTATCCGGATGAAACAGCACAGATCTGTGTAGAAGGGATCAGGCTGGGTGCTCTTTATCACGATGCGGGCAAGATTTTAATTCCAAAAGAAGTACTCTGTAAAAAAGACCTGCTTACGGAAAAGGAACGGTCCATGATTTACTGGCACGCCCTTTATGGAGGAGATATAGCAGTCAGCCTGTTAAAGGAATCACACCAGAAATATCTGCAGACGGTATGGGCAATGGCAGAGTATCATCATGAACGATGGGACGGTCTGGGGTATCCCAAGGGTCTGAAAGGAAAGCAGATTCCACTTGCTGCAAGAATCTGTGCCATAGCGGACAGTTACGATGCCATGGTCAGCTGCCGGCCTTATAACAAAGATATTTCCAAAGAATATGCCTGCCATGAAGTAGAGAAAAATGCAGGCAGCCAGTTCGATCCCCTTCTGGCAGAATTGTTTTTGTCTTACCAGAAAGAAAAGGATACGGTTTTATACATCTGAGAAAAATAGGAGTTTTCTATGTTATTTCACAGATGAATTCTGGATCAGCGCCACATCCTCCAGCAGAAAATCTAGATATTTTTCGCCCAGCATACTTTTGTTGTGACCTTTTTTCTTTATATATCCAAGATGCAGCCTGCCGATTTCTTCATGAAGCGGTTTCGCAAGAATCTCCCCCATACCTTTATGGAAGGTATCGGCATTGCTGTTTGTTAAATCAGGACCAATACTGAAACAGTCCGTTTTCCGCACCAATGCTATTTTAGTACAGCGGTCGCAGACATGTACATTTTTATTCAAAATATTAAAAAATAAGGGTTCTTCCGTAAAATGGGAAGTTTTTGTTTCCTGGTCATAGGTTACGAAAGGATAATCTTCCAGGTCTTTTAGCGTAATCTTTGATTTTTTTGCCAGGGGATGACCGGTACGGAAGAATACGTAGTTCTGCATCAGAGCAATTTCCAGAAATTCAATATCATAGGAAGTTAATAATGTCTGCAGGGTACGCAGATTGGATTCCTGTATTGCCAGAATGCCAAGTTCACTCTTGCTGCTGGATACATCATGAATCACTGAATTAGTATCGCATTCCCGAATTGCCATATCGTAGGTATTAATATCCAGTTCTGATAAAAAGCGGGTAAATGCCCGAATGGCAAAAGGGAGATGCTGGGAGGAGACAGAAAAGCGCATGGGGATAGAATTTCTGGCGCGGTAGCGCTGTTCCAGATACTGTGTCTGTCCGACTATTTCCTTGGCATATCGGATAAAATCTTCTCCGTCATAAGTGAGGGTGATTCCGCGGTTCGTGCGGTGAAACAGGGTAATTCCCAGATCCTGTTCTATTTCTTTGACCGCAGTAGAGAGTGTGGACTGGGAAACAAATAGAACCTGGGCAGCTTTTGAAAATGACTGGTAATTGGATATTTCAATAATATATTTTAAGTTTTGTAAGGTCATGACCGATCCTCCTTTGGTTTATACTATCAAAAAAATTGATAGCAGGCAATAGAAAAATACTTTTAGATAAGCGGTTGTATTAATAAAGTTGATATGTTATATTTAAAACAGTTTAAGCAGAATATTTTATGGAAGCCGGTCTGAAGCCGGCGCGGTGCCGCCACTGTAGGACGGAGCTGCAACAAAAATGACACTGGAGAAAACTCCGGGAAGTCTGTTGCAGCGATGATGTCGAGCCAGGATACTTGAATATTATGCCGGAACCCTTTATTTAACGAAACATTGAATGAGGGTATCGCAAAGGGGAGAACCTCTCTTTTTTGCATATCCTTTTCTGATGTTTGGAAAAGGATTTTTTTATTTAGAAAAGTGAGGAAAAGAACATGAAGAAGAACATGAAACTTGAAACGGCAAACAGATTATGGAAAAAAGCAGCTGCAGTAATCCTGACAGCCGCAATGTGTATGACATTGCTGGCAGGATGCGGACAGGAAACAAGCCAGACAGGCAATCAGACCGAAAAACAGACAACCAGGCAGACAGAGGGAAATGTACGTAAAGTGACGGATGCGGCTGGAAATGTGGTAGAGGTGCCGGCTGATATTACAAAGATTGCAGTTACACCACTCCCCTGGTCTTCCGTAATCTATGCAATTGATGGCAGTTCAGACCGTATGGTATCCATTAATCCCGGAGCCATGAAGGCATATACCGGTAATTTCTTTGAAAAGCTGGACAGCCATTATGGTGAGCTGGATACCTCTAACATCGGAAAAGACTTTTCTGTCAATATGGAAGAAATGGTAAAAGCAGGCGTACAGGCTGTCGTGATCTGGGATTATCAGACCGATGAAGCAAAGCAGCTGTCGGATTTGGGAATAGCACCGATTATGGTGAAAAATGAGACAGTTGAAGAGCTTCAGAACAGTTTCAAAGCAATTGGACAGCTGCTTGGCAAAGAAGACCGGGCACAGGAATTCATTGACCTGTATGGAAAAACATATGACCGTATCAAGTCTTATCAGGACAAGGTATCCCAGGCTGAAAAACCAAAAGTTCTGTATTTAAGAAATACCGAATTAAAACTGCAGGGAAATGATAATTTTATCAAAGAAGCGCTGGAACTGGCAGGTGCAGATAATGTTGCGGCAGATATCTCTGATATTACCATGGAAGAAATCATAAAAATCAATCCGGATATTATTTTACTGAGCTGGTTTGATGACTTTGTTCCCGGAGATTTATATGAGAATAAGATTGACGGACAGGATTGGAGCAATGTAAATGCTGTAATTAATAAAAAAGTTTATAAAACCCCTCTGGGAATTTACCGCTGGGATGCACCGGGTGTGGAAACCCCTCTGATGATGATGTGGCTGGCAACGTTAATCCAGCCGGATATTTTCTCCGATATTGATATGGAACAGGAAGTGAAGGATTATTTTTCAACTTACTTCCAGTATACTTTAACAGATGAGGATATGGCGCAGATTATGAGTGACGCGGCAAATGCAGACAGTGTGAAATAGAGACGGGAGAGGCACCTTATGGAACCAAAGACAAAAAAGAAGAAAACCTATGGGGTGATTTTAACGTTTATGATATTGCTGCTGCTGGCTTTGACAATAATGGCGATTGGATTGGGGAGATATTTTATCTCTCCAATTGATGTTATAAAAATATTATGTTCAAAGATCACAGATATCCCTCAGACATGGGATAAGCAGGCGGAAGGAGTTATTTTTACGCTTCGGCTGCCCCGGATTCTGGCTGCCCTTCTCGTGGGAGCCGCGTTGTCCTTATCCGGAGCCTCTTATCAGGGAGTTTTTAAAAATCCTCTGGTGGCGCCGGATATGCTGGGGGTATCCGCAGGAGCCTGTGTGGGCGCATCTTTAGCAATTTTGTTTCAGTCAAATCAACTGGTTATCCAGATTGCCGCCTTTGGAGGCGGGATCTTGGCTGTATTGGCTGCAACTGCAATTCCCAGTTTTATTCGGAATCATTCCATGATGACACTGGTACTGGCGGGCGTAATTGTAGGCGGGCTGATGAATTCCGTATTAGGGCTGCTAAAATATCTGGCGGATCCGGATACCCAGCTTGCTTCCATTACCCATTGGCAGTTGGGAAGTCTTTCCAGCATCGTGTGGAGGGATATTGTCTATGCCGGTCCGGCGATTATTGCAGCGCTGATCGTGCTTCTGCTGATCCGGTGGAGGATAAATATTCTTTCACTGGGAGAGGATGAGGCGAAGACCCTGGGGACAAATATCAAAAAATCCAGAGGTTTGGTTATATTCTGTGCGACGGTTCTTACCGCCAGTGCAGTATGTATCAGCGGTACAATTGGATGGATCGGTCTGGTCATTCCCCATTTTGGAAGAATGCTGGTGGGACCGGACAACCGAAAGCTCCTTCCGGTTTCCGCTGTACTGGGTGCCATATTTTTGCTGCTCATTGATACGCTGGCGAGAAATCTCACCAGTGCGGAGCTGCCCCTTTCTATTTTGACTGGATTAATTGGAGCGCCCTTTTATTTTTACTTATTATTAAAGCAAAGGATGAAGCTGTCATGATTCTGGAAGTAAAAGATCTTGCATTCTCATATCAAAATAATCCTGGCAGTATGTTGTTCCGGGATGTTAATTTTACGCTCCGAAAAGGAGAAATATTTTCCATTTTGGGAGCAAATGGTGCAGGGAAGTCCACACTTTTGAATTGCCTTGCTAATTTACTGCATCCTGCAAAAGGACAGATATTATTAAACGGGCACAGTCTTATGCAATCTTCATTGAAGAACATAGCCCGGACAATCGGTTATGTTCCTCAATCACACACTCCCGCATATGCATACTCCGTGGAAGAATTTATCGTCATGGGCAGAGCGCCTTATCTGGGTTTGTGTGCGCAGCCCCGGGAAAAAGACTATCAACTGGTCAGGGAGGCGATGGAGGAATTGGGGATTACCCATCTGTCAGACCGCCCATATACGGAATTAAGCGGAGGAGAACGGCAGCAGGTGATCATTGCCAGGGCAATCGTACAGCAGCCGGATATCATTATGCTGGATGAGCCTACGAATCACTTGGACTATGGCAATCAATTGCGTATGATGCAGTTAATCAAAAGATTAGCGAAGAAAGGGTATGGTGTCATCATTACCAGCCATATGCCGGACCATGTACTGCTATTAGGCGGCATGGTGGGTATGCTTGGTACAGACGGCAGACTGCAGGTGGGAAGTACGGAGGAAATCATGACCGAGGAAAATCTGAAACGACTGTATGATATTGATGTCCATATGGTTTATATAAAAGAAGTCGGAAGGAAAGTCTGTGCAGCAGGAAAAATGGAAGGCGGCAGTATCCCGGGAGATCCTGCAGTAAGCCGTGGGGAAAAGGATGAAAGCAGTGAAAACAACGAAAGAAATGAAAACAATTAGAATCGCTTTTTATGGAAAAGGTGGAATCGGGAAGTCCACGATTGCTTCCAATGTTTCAGCAGTACTGGCTTCGGAAGGGAAAAAAGTACTGCATATAGGCTGTGATCCCAAAGCGGATTCCACAAGAGGCTTGACCGGGAAACGGATACCATCGGTTCTGGATCAGCTTAATCAGAAGGATGATTTCTTAGTCCGGGATGATGTGTTGTTTACGGGAGTGAACGGAGTGCAGTGCCTGGAGGCAGGAGGTCCTCAGGCGGGCTGCGGCTGCGCAGGGCTTGGAATCACTGCGGCACTGGACGAGCTGGAACGCATGGAGATATTCGATGAATCCTGGGATGTCATTGTGTATGATGTACTGGGGGATGTGGTATGCGGCGGATTTTCAGTACCGATGAGACAGCATTATGCAGACCAGGTATATATCGTTACATCTCCGGATTTTATGTCTGTTTATGCAGCTAACAATATTTTAAAAGGGATCAGGCACTATTCAACTGAGGAAAACAGCCTGTTAGGCGGTTTGATTTTAAACCATGTGAAAGACGAAGGGGACATTCGGATTGGAGAGAGATTTTCTGCGGTCACCGGAGCACCAATCAAAGCAGTGATCCGGGAGAGCACCGAAATGCGTATTGCTGAATTCCAAAGAAGGCTTTTTACCCAGGAATTTCCCAAGGGTATGAATACAGCGGCACTAAAGGAATTTGCTAAAAAGCTTTCCCCACACAAGACAGAAAGTCGGTTTCGGGGATTGGATACAGAGGAAATGGAAAGGTTTGGATTGGAGATATTTAATGAGGAAATAGTATTATGATTAGCACTCTGAACAAATGTGAGATAGAAGAGGTTCTGTCTGGTGAGTCACCTGCAATGCAGAAAATACCGGATCAAATCCTCAAGGAAGATGGTCTGGCATTGGTAGCTGCAGGCTCTCTGGCATGTGTACGTATCTTATATTTCCGGGCATACAGACTGGGAAAACTGCAGAAATTCTTTGGCTGTCCGGTGAATGCCAGGGAATATGGACTGGGAAAACAGGGCGGAAAATTAAGGAAATGCATAGGGAAAGCTTTAGAAATGGAAGGCATACGGGGCGTTATCGTATATGCCTCCTGCATGGAAGTTCTGACGCTGTGGGATTTCGAGAGAGAGCTGGAACTGGTAGACAATCCCCTTAATATTCCAGTCAAAATACTATACCGCGGTCCCCTGGTAAAAAGAAGAAAGCCTGTGGCGGAATCGTTGCGCAGGATATTAAGTAAAATAAGGGTAGAAGGTGGGCAGGCGGCGCAAGAGGAGCGGAAACCAGGGTTGTCAGGTAGAGAAGCTGCGTTGTATTTTCCTCCTCCCCCAGCGCCTGACTTTTCGGGCATTGCTTCACTGCTGCAGGAATGGACCTGTGAAACTTTGCTGCTTACGCCGGGTGGATGTAAAAGCTGTATCGAAAGCGCAGATGGAATAGGCAGTATAAAAGATCTGAAAAGCACCAGATTTCATGATGTGCAGGTCTGTATGGGCTGTGAAGAAGCGATAACCAAAGCAGCCGTACACCAATTTACCGGCAGTGATCTTCTATGTCTCCTTGGAAGTGCAGTCATTAAAACCGTTGGAATGGATGTCAGAGGGACTGCCGGGGAAGTTGAACAATCCGGAAGACCCTGTGTATATCTGGAAAGTGACGGGTTTGAGGGGGCGCCTCCTGCCATGGCAAAGGCATGGCTTACGCTTGGAAAAAAGCTGCTTTCCAATTACCCGGATAATGATTCGAATAAAGAGAAAAACAGCTGTGAGATCTGGATTTTGGGTTATTCAAAGTTAGGAACAGGCAAAAAAGAACATTTAGATCCCATAACAGAACGTTTAAGAAATATTGGGTGCAGTGTAAACATCTGGAGCAATAAGGAAACAGAATCTAACGGGAGACTGCCTTTACTGACCTGGGTGGTAAGTACGGAGGGATTGAAGCAGGCGCAGTGGATGGAAGAAACATTTCATATCCCCTATGTGGCAGAAATGCCTGTGGGAGAGATCATGCTGGAAAGCTTTATACATAGAATCCGGTCTATAAAAGACAAGATACCTGATCAGGAACAAAAAATAATGCAGCCTGAGATTACAGACAGTAGAAAGGTTGTAATCATTGGAGAACCTGTTCTGTCTTTTGGAATTAAAACTTATCTTCAGAAGGAAAAGGGGTTTCAGAATGTACATATATCAGTCTATGCCCCAACTCAGGGAATGCAGTCCTTCTACCGCCAATATGCAAAAGACGTGTTAGTGTGTACTGCCCAGGAAGAACTGTGTGGGCAAAATGCGGACATTGTAATTGCAGATCCCCTCTTTTTGCCCCTGTTTAAGGAAGATATCATTCAAATTCCAATGCCTTATCTCGTATTCAGCGGACAGATATTTGCAGAAGATTCTTACGAATATGCAGGCAAGCCGGGAGCAGCGTATTTGAATCGTTATTTAGAATAAAAGAGTAGGTATGACCCCTTTATCTGTTGTGAAATATGACACAGATAGAGGGGTTATTTTACACTGAAAAGTATTTTTATACAAAAACAGGGTGTTTGCGATTTGCAAATTCATAAATATATGATAATATGGTAACAGTTGACGGACTATTAATCCAATGTTCATTCAGCAATATAAAATAACAGTGCAAAGGGCAGGTACCATTTACATATGAAAGACCATCAAAAAGAAAAAAGTAAAAAAAGATTGGAGTTAAATCTCAAGATGAGGGTGAAAATTTTAATCCTGTGTCTGGGATTGACTTTGTTTGCACTTATTTTACAGACGATCCTGTTTGAGAATTCTTCATCCGGTCTGATTTACAATCAGGCGAAAGAGGAAAGTTTTGCTTCACTGCAGAACATGCAAAATGAAATTTATGGATTTGTTAAAAATATGGAAAGCAATATGATCGAGATTTACAGTGAAAAGGATCTGATACAGGGGCTGAAAAATAAAGAGGAAATCGAGAAACTGAGAACCGATTATTACCGGCTGGCTTACAATTTTGGTACCAGCCATTTTGCCACTACAGACGGTGTGGTGGCGATGTATCTATATAATCCCCGGCATGAAATTATCAGTACATATCGAAGGGCGGTTACGCCAAAGCATAATTACCAGACAGACATCTATGAGGACACGGAGAATCAGAATGCCGACGCAGTGAAAGACTATGTGGAGTCCGATGATACAACGATGCTGATCTCCAGTTATTATAACCAATACCGGGAAACAGATATCATCCGGCTGGTTCTGAAGATTTATAATAACAGCAATTTAAATGATGTAATCGGATATGCAGTCTGTGATATTGACAGCAAAGTAATCCGCTCCATCATGGAAAAATACAGTACGGATAAAACCATGTTCATGTGGCTGCAGCCCTCCGGAGACAGACCGGCTGTGAGTATTGGAAGCCTGGAAGGCAAGGATGTGGATTACTACAAGGAGATCAGTGCCAAGATTCAGACTACCTCATCAGGAGACGTAGCAAAATTATTAACTACATCCAAACGGGTATTTTTCCAGGTGCCCCAGAAGAAATATAATATGGATGCATATTCTCTGATGCCCAGGTCACTGCTGGTGCAGAATCAGAGGGCACTTACAAAGAATCTGATTTTTATAGCACTTATTATGATTATAGCCGCCACCATTTTGACGATTCTGGTTTCCCGTGGACTGACAAAGCCTCTGGATAAGCTGATGCAGACTATTGAACGGATAAAAGGCGGAGAAACTCATTTGCGGGTGGATATACATAACAGAGATGAAGTGGGGATTCTGGGACAGAGTTTTAACGAAATGCTGGATCAGATGGAAGTGCTGATCAGCCAGGAGTATGAGACGAAGCTTCTGTTAAACAGGGCGGAATACAAGGCACTTCAGGCGCAGATTAATCCGCATTTTCTGTACAATACCCTGGATACCATGAGCAGTATTGCGCAGATTCAGAATTGTCCCGAAGTGAGCGGACTCAGCCAGTCCCTGTCAAATATCTTCCGGTACAGTCTGGATATGAAGAATCCGTTTTCTACAGTGGCAAAAGAAATTGTGCATCTGAAAAATTACATATATGTTATGAATGTGAGGATGCGGGACAATGTGAAATACACCTTCGATATAGATGAAACTGTGCTGCAGGATACAGTTCCCAGGATTTCCATACAGCCATTGGTGGAGAATGCTTTAAACCATGGACTGCGAAATACCAGGGGGGAGAAAGAGGTTATAGTCTGCGCCCAGGTTCGGGAGGGAAATTTGTGGATCAGTGTCCAGGACAACGGCGTAGGGATGGATGCCGCAAAAGTAAATGAGATTCTGGAGAAAAATGATATTAACCTGGTGGAAAAAGGAAGTTCCATCGGATTAAATAATATTAATGCCCGTATGAAAATGCTGTACGGTAAGGAATATGGAATCCATGTAGAAAGTGAGGTGGGAAAAGGAACCAGAATATATCTGAAAATACCAAGAGTAAAAATGGAGGAGGTCAGTTCATGGATGCAGCAGCCTATAAAGTCCTGATTGCAGATGATGAGTATTGGACAAGGGAGAAAATAAGGAATATGATAAGTTGGGAGAAATATTCCTTAGAGTTTATGGAACCGGCAGTAGATGGGGAAGATGTGTTAAATAAGATCCAACTGGAAGAGCCGGATATACTGATAACCGATATAAACATGCCTTTTATCAATGGAGTAGAGCTTCTGTCTATTATAAAAGACAAATACCCTGACATTATTACCTTCGTCATAAGTGGGTATGATGATTTTCAATATGTTAAGGATACATTCATGTCCGGGGCAATTAACTATCTGGTAAAGCCTGTAACCAAAATCGATCTGGTAAATGCGCTGTCTAAGGCGCTTGAAATTATCAGCACCCGCAGGTGTGCAAAGCAGGAGGAGGAAGAGCGGCAGATGAAGCTTCTAAAAGCGGCATCTCTGATTCAGGACCGTGAATTCAGCCTCTTGGTGGAGCGGGAAGATACGCCATTTACCCCAACCATTACCATGAACAGCGAAATAAATTTTGCAGGCGCAAGCCTGATGCTGATTAAAATACATAACTTAAACGAGTTGACTAAGAAGTATCAATATGATATGAACAAGCTTTCCTATCATGTGAAAAAGGAAATAAAGAATATTGTTTCCAAAGAGAGTTCCATGGTATTTAACCATATTTTCCGCTCCAATGAATTTATTGTAGTTTCCGAAATTGAAAATGAAGAATTAAAAAAGGCGGCTGAAAAGCTTATCATTTATCTTACACCGGAAGCCCATTCGCCCGTGACCGTTTGCATCAGCGAGCATAGCTATACCATGGACAGCATACATATGGCGTATGTTCAGACAGTGGCTCTGTTTATGACCAGAATTTATGAAAATAGAAATGAAATACTGATTGCCGGCAGGGGCACGGAAAACCAGAAAAAGGTACATAACCAGTTGAGCAGTGAGTATGAAAAACAGATTAAGAGCCTCTTGCAAAGCGGAAATAAGACTGCATTAAAACAATTGATTTTTGATACCATTGGACTGCGAAGATGTCAGGAAGAGAAGTGGGAGTATCTGGAAGTAAAGCAGACAGTCAAGAAAATCCTTAATATTTTTACGGATTACACCGCAGATCAGGGGAATCCTAAAAAGCTGGCGGATATGGAAAATATGACTGATGTGGCAGATAAATTGATCGAACTTCTGGATGCAGATGTGCTGTGCGAGATGCTTTGTGATATTATAGAATTTACCGTTACCAATCAGGGGGAAATTGCAACAGACTCTATACGAGGCGTAGTAAAACAGGCAGTACAGTATATAGACAGTAATTACTTCGAAGAATTATGCCTTTCCTCCCTTTCCCGGAAGTATAACGTGGAAAGTTCTTATTTTTCCAAGATGTTCCGGCAGGAAACAGGGGAAAATCTCATGGTCTATATCACACGTCTGAGAGTTGAAAAGGCAAAAGAATTTATGGCTAATAAAGAAGTAAGCCTTACCGAAATCGCCTTTATGGTAGGATACGATGATTATACTTATTTCAGCCGTGTGTTCCGGAAAGTGGAGGGGAAAAGTCCCAGAGATTACAGAACGGGTGTTACCGGGCAGAGGGAAATATGAGAGGATACAGCCCGCGTTCAAACAACACACGCACAAACAACCCAACCACAATCTATGGTGCACTGTTAGCGGAAAGTAATTTAATATTACGAGCTGTTAAGCTTATACTATGCCTGGCTGCCCTTACATTTCTTGCGGGATGCAGCCAGGCAGAAGTGCCGGTATACCAACGGAATGAAGAGGGGATTTTGTTGACGGTTCTGGCTGGACAATCTACTTCCGATGCCGGTATAGAAGATATGATAGATGAAGTTCTCGCCGAGGAGTTTCCAAATGTTAAACTCCAGTGGGAGTGTGTGGATTGGGGTGAGAAATTCAATTCCCAAATGCAGGGCAGGTTTGCTGCGGGAGACATTCCGGATATTATGATTGGAAAAGCCCAGGACGTGCAGGCTTATGCCCACACCGGCAATCTGGCTGTGCTGCAGGGGGATTATAAAGATAAAATCCGGGATGAAGCGCTGAAAGCAGTGACCGTTGATGGAGCAATCTATGGAATGCCATATAATGCCTGGTATCAGGGAGTAATTTATAACAAAGAAATATTCAGAAAGTATAACCTGAAAGTACCGGCAACGCAGAAAGAACTGAAATACATTATTAAAGTGCTAAAAGAAAATGAAGTTACGCCTTTTGCCAGCCATTTCCGGGAGAGCTGGAAAGTCGGAAATATGACTATGCAGTTTTTTATGAATGAAATATTCAGCAGTAACCCTGACTGGGGTGACCAGTTTCGAAAGGGCAAGGTAAACTTCGGGGACAGTCCGGTAATCACGCGCTGCCTTTCTTATAACAAAATGATACTGGATGCCAGCTGGCAGGACGCCCTTTTGATCGATCAGTTTGAAAGTGACAGCCGTTTTACAGATGGGCAGGCTGCCATGTATCTGACCGGATCCTGGTCCATGCAGTTTACGAGCCAGTATAATGAGAAAATGGAGCTTGGTATCTTTCCGTTTCCAAATGAGAACGGAGATGCAAGGCTCATCAGGGAAACCAATATGACCTTTATGAAAAGCGCCAAGACAAAGCATAGTGAACTGATCACAGATATTTTCCATACCTTGCTCACAAGCGAAAAACTGGAACGGGAAATTCTGGATTTTACCCAGACAGCATCAGTAGTAAAAGGAATAGAGCCAGCCAGCCGCAGCAAAATACAGGATGACATAGACACATATGAGAAAAATGGTCAAGTCGTAGAAGTGAGCCTGGGTAATTCTCAGTTTGTCTGGTCCTTCCAGAATGATCTGGCGGCTCAGCAGCTTTTATGGCTACAGGGCGAGAAAACCCTTGATGAAGTGCTGGCATATGCAGATCGGGAGCGGGAAGAGAGTGCGTATTGAATTTAGCTTAAAATATTAATTAAATTATATGTTATATTATAGGTTAGATTATGGGGTGGATTATAGGTTAAAAGGTAGCTTAAATTAGAATCAGATGTCTCCTTTTCAGATTGATTAGAGAATGGTATAATGTTTATAATTAATAAAATAGTGCAACATATGTTAAGAAGAATATGATATTTATAAAAAAGTCATAATGACTGTAAATAAAAATGACTGTAAATAAAAATGCTAGATAGAAATGAGGTGGGTATTTGGAACTTAAAAAATTACCGGTTGGAATTGATGACTTTAAAAAAATGATTTTACAGGAATATTATTATGTAGATAAAACATTGCTTATTAAAGAACTTATAGACTTGAAAGGTGAAGTAAACTTATTCACAAGGCCAAGAAGATTCGGTAAAACCCTGAATATGAGCATGTTACAATATTTCTTGGAAATATCGGAAGAAAATAATAAAGAAATATTTTCTGATTTAAAAATCGCCCGCGCCGGTGAACAATACATGAAATATCAAGGAAAGTATCCCGTTATTAATCTTACATTAAAGGGTGCAAAACAAGCAAACTTTGAGTATGCTATTTTGAGCATTAAGAGAGCGATTTCAAGTGAATTTCAAAGGCACAGAAAAGAAGTACTCAAATATGAAGCAGAAAAAGACCGTGTTCTGAAGATTTTAAACGTAGAAGGTGATGCAGGTGTTTATCTGGATTCCATACAGCTTTTATCCAAGTGTCTGTATGAGTATTACCAGACGCCGGTAATCATATTGATCGATGAATATGATGTTCCTTTGGAAAATGCATATTTCAGAGGATTTTACGATGAAATGGTTTCTTTTGTTCGATCCTTATTTGAATCGGCGTTAAAAACTAATAAATATCTGGAATTTGCCGTAATGACGGGCTGTCTCCGTATCTCAAAAGAAAGCATTTTTACAGGCTTAAATAATCTGGAAATCATTTCTATACTAAGTGTGCATTACTCAGAGCATTTTGGTTTTACAGAAGAAGAGATTGATGATATGTTAAAGTACTACGGTTTGGAAGAAAAGAAGGAAGTTATAAAAGACTGGTATGACGGTTACCTGTTTGGAAACACAGAAGTCTATAATCCCTGGAGTATCGTGCGTTATGTAAAGGACAGCTATTATGGATCGCATGGATTTCCCATTTCCTACTGGGGAACAACCAGCTCCAATTCAATAGTCCGTACAATGGTAGAAAAGGCAAATGATCTCCAGACAAAGAGCGATCTGGAGATGTTAATGCAGGGAGAAGTAATAGAGAAGCCCGTACATGAAGACGTCACTTATGATGAAATCTACAACAGTATGGATAACCTCTGGAATTTTATGTTTTTTACAGGTTATCTGAAAAAGGTAAATGAAAGATTTGACGATAATGGCGATCATTTCATAACATTGAAAATCCCAAATAAAGAAGTAGCTTATATTTTCCGCCATAAGATAATGGGATGGTTTCAGGAAATGATTCAATCCAGAAATTTACAGGATTTATATTTGGCAATTCTCAGATCAGACGAGGCAGAGGTTGAACAGGAATTAAAACAGCTGTTGAGGGATACGATCAGCTACGAAGATTATAATGAAAATTTTTATCATGGATTTTTGTTAGGATGCCTTTCCGGAATGAGTGACTATTATGTCAAATCAAACAGGGAAAGTGGAGATGGTCGCAGCGATATTATCATACGCCATCCGGATTTTAATGAAAAAGCTGTGATTATAGAATTAAAATGCACTGCCAATCCAAGGAAAATGGAAGATAAGTGCAAAGAAGCCCTGAATCAGATTGAAGTAAAACATTATGATGATGAATTAATTGAGGAAGGGTATGAGAATATTATGAAATATGGAATTGCATTTTGTAAAAAGAACTGTCTGGTGAAAGTCAAAAAATAGTGTCAATATATATAATATGTGATCAAAGTAAAAATAAATATTCGCACTACATTTTGTATCGACAAAATTATTACAATATGATAAAATAATCTAAGATAACAGATTCGTAGGATAATTACGAGTGTTTGTTTGCCCTCTTACTTCATACATAGGAGGAGGTGAACTTCCATAACTATAATATAG
>OKVW01000169.1_pt1 | contig 43546 bp, 48 predicted proteins | sample 1606991 | NCBI WGS metagenome assembly OKVW01 (sample SAMN03281021, study PRJEB24777) | human gut metagenome | isolation source: fecal sample PR177 from 1 month old male Malay infant, vaginal delivered... | reverse complement strand
AACAAGATGCGATGGCTAATTTAATTGTAATATATGATAGAGAAACAAAAGAGGATAAGGAGCAAGTAGATTTATTAAATCTTTTAGATGGACTATTTTCTGATCAGATACCAGATGATTATGAAGTGAAAAAAACTAATGCTGATATTATGGAAAGAGTTAGAAGATATTGGTGCTCAGAGATGGCAGATTTGGTAAGTAAATATAAAAATGTAAATAATTTGGCAAATAATCTAAAGTTGGATGAAGGGGATAATGTTTGGTTATGGATGAAACAGTTGATAGAGTATTTTGAAAATTATAAGCATAAAAATTTGTTTGAACGAAAAACTAAGCCCATTACGCCAAATCAAAACGGTGAGTTTATGGACATTGAGAATTTGTTTTTAGATTCAGGTGATATTGATGATATATTTAAAGATATTATGTGTGAAAATGGCGAAGATATTAGAAGTATCCTATTACCTATAGACATTTATTTTGATCTTCCGGTAAGCAGAGTGAAAGGTTTAAAGGATGTAGTTCAAGGAGTAACGGAGTATGTGAAGAAAAATCAAGGGCTTAGCAAGAACCGGAACGATGAAATTAGATATCTTTTCAACAGATTGTTTTGTTGGATAAATGATAATCAGGAAAAGGCTCAAATTAATTTTAAAGAAATTGTTGATAATAAGCATTGGTTATATAATGATGAAGAGATTGCTCAGAATATGAAAAAGGCTGAAAAATACGATGACCTAATGAAAAAGTATAATATACAAGATGCAAAGGATTTGGAAAAGGTCTTGATGACATATTCTCAAGAAAGTGAGAATGCTGGAGAAGAAAAGATAGAAATTTCAGAAGAACTTATGATTCAATATGGAATTTCTAGTATTGAGGAATTTGAAAAAGCAAAGGAACTTAATATTTTTAAGGAGAATTTTGTACATATCTCGGTAATTGATAAAAGTAAATTTGAATATGTAAAGAGTATTTTAGAAAGAGCTAAGAAAGCTGTTTTTGAACATCTAGCAACATTGCGTGAATATGATATAACTTACTCAGTTGAAGTTACAAATACTATTTTTGTTATTAAAAAGCAGGGGAAAGAAATAGTTTTAATTACACGTCCATCGGATTATGAACAGGTAATATTGTATTATGGAGCAGAAAGGGATATTTTAGATTATGAGAAAGAATATGAATTATGGGTTGAAGATGGAATAACAAAACCTCAACAAATTACTTTTGGCAAAATGTTAAAACTCACAGGAATCAATAAGATACCATTAAGAAAGGTTAAATAGTAGTGACATACGAAGAAATAAAAAGAATTATGGATTTGGGAGATGGAAATGTGATATGTAAATCGTTCTGTATTTTTCCGAATCAAATTGCAGCATATATAGAAAATGTAGCATATGGAGATTTAGAGTATGGTTATGTTTTGGTAGGAGTGCAAAAAGAAGGGGACAATTATTTTATATATGGAATTGATAAACATATGAATATGGCAAATGTTATTCAATGTGCCTTAGAACAAATTAAGGTTAACACAGGAATTTCAAATGAGATGTGTACCATTACAGGAAAAAGTGTTTGTATTATAAAGGTTAAAACATGTGACAGGATAAGATCTATTACAAATCAGGACATTTCTAAAATTAATGAAATTATGAGAGAATTATTGTCAGCATGTGTCAAATTACAAGCTAATTCTATTTATTATAGTGCAACTGAAGATCAAAGAAATGATTATATTAGAGATATTTTAGAGACAGCAGGCTATGATGTCAAAGACCAGACAAGAAGAGGTTTATCACCAAGTGGTAAGGCTGCAGGGGAGATTGACATTTTGATAAAGGAAAAAGAATTCCCTGTGACAATAATCGAAGCACTAAATTTGGATAGCCTTAATACTTCTTATCTGGATAAACATATTGACAAAATATATGATTATGATACAGTGGGGAATAAATTCAATATAATCCTTTCATATGTAACTATTGCGAATTTTTTTGGCTTTTGCAACAAATATAGTGAATACATAAAAGGTCATAGTTATCCATTTGCCATGATTTCAATTGAGGAAAGTGTTGTTATTGATAATATTTCATACACTGATATTAAAGTTTTGAAGACTGTACATAATAGAAATGGTGGCGAAACCGTATTATATCATATATGTGTGCTGATAAAATAGTATAGTGCGGAACCAAAGGATGATGTATACATTAAAGTTACTACAACCTCACGGTTTGTGTCCATGTATATATGTAAACAAAGTATTTACACAGAGAAACGAAATATACTATGTTTCGTCGGAAGATTTGAGACTGGATCTGCTACTACTAAAAATACAGATATTACAGCAACAAAAGAATAGAAAAGTGTATCCTAAATGTTACCAAGATCTATCTGGTCTCAGGGTACACCGATATGAGACGCAGTATGGATGGTCTTATGGCTATCGTGCGGGATACCTACTAGCTGGACCCTTACAGCAACTCGCTTTTTCTCTTTTGTGGAAAGAGATGTGACCGGCTGAAGGCTCTGCGTTTTGACAAAGATGGTTTTGTTCTCCTTTATAAACGTTTAGATTAAGGCCGTTTTCAATGGCCTCGAAACTCTGAAGAAGTAAGAAATCTTACCAGACAGGAGTTCCGAGAACAGCTGAACCAGACCATTGCAAACCTCACGGAAACAATCAATGAAATGAAGCGTAAGATTTTTGGCATCTCCAGCGAGAAATCATCGAATGCGCTCAGCATTGACGGACAGCTCAGTCTGTTCGAACAGCTTGGAGTGGATGGACCAGCGCAGATCCCAGATACAATCACGGTATCCTCTCATGAAAAGAAAAAGCCCCGGGCTACCCATGATGAGCTTGCAAAGAATGTCCCTATAAGGACAATCGATCTGACACTGGAAGGTGATGATCTCAATTGCCCTTATTGCAGCACTTCTATGGAGGAGATCGGTTCAAAGGCCGTCCGTGAAGAGATCCATATCACTCCTGCTAAAGTCGAGCGTATCCAGTATGTGCAGCATAGTTATGCGTGCCCTCAGTGTCGTACAGATGGAGAATCCACAATCGAAAAAGCGGCTGTTCCAGCACCCTTGATGCCCCACAGCATGGCATCCGCTTCAGCAGTTTCTTATGTTATGTATCAGAAATGCGTGAACTGTCTGCCATTCTACCGCCAGGAAAAGGACTGGGGACAGCTTGGCATCAAGCTGAACCGCGGCACTCTTGCAAACTGGTTCAATACCTGCGCAGAAGAGGAAATGAGCAGTGTGGATGATGTCAAAGATGCTTTGGCGAGGAAAAAAAGGCTGGGTAAAGCAGAGGATTGATAATTGCCTGCTTGTTTTTCTATTTGCTCCATTACTGAAAGGCAGTATCTGTAAAAATGAGCTGACAGGGAAAAAAGATATTGTAAAAGAAGTATAAGGATGAATTTTATGCGATAGGGGAATCGCATCTGGTGTATCAGGGCAACAAAACGGAATCAGAGGATTTCCGTATTCTTACACTGGCAGCATTGGCAGAAGAAATGAAATTTAGAGGATTGCATGAAGCCAATGTTATGCTGGTGCTGGACTTCCTCTTGCATGTATGAAAAGTCAGGGAGCGAATTTTAGAAATTATTTGATGGAAGAACAGGAGTTACACTTTGAGTTTCGCAGGGAAAGATACCATGCGCATCTGTGCGGAGTAGATGTTTTTCCACAGGGGTTCGCAGAAATTGTGAATATGGGGGCAATGCAGGGCATGAATATGCTTGCAGATATTGGCAAGGGGACAATGAATGTTATGCAGATTATTGATAGCAAGCCATTGGAGAAAAGTCTAGTAACGGACAAGTTTGGAGTAGGCATCTGTACGAAAGAAATTTAAAAAGAACTGTCTAAAGTCAATGGAGAGGATATTCCGCAAATGATGATAGAACCACTTTTGAGAAATGGAACAATGGGAAGAACAGACGATACTGCAACAAAAATCAGTCGCATTGCCAGAAAATATGCAGAGGACATTATGAAATGATTGGTTGATTATGGCTATAAAGAAGGTTTTGTGATTAGAGGAGGAGGATGCCTGTTGGAAAATTATATTGAATTGGCAATGAAACCAGAGGTCACTTTTGTGACAGATACTTGTGCCAATGCCAAAGGTTATGAAACGCTGGCAGAGAAAAAGCACGAAGATGGGGAGCAAGTATGAAAGGAACATATCGTTGTACGAATGTGGAATTTTGTTTGCAAGATGAAAAACAATGTCGGGCATGGGAATAGAAAAGTGCTTTCAGAGGCTCTGATTCAGGTCTTGGATATGGAAATGGAATTGCCTGATATGAGGGGCAAGACGGAAAAAACATCCATTGAAAACAATTTTAAAATGCCCATACAGGAGCTGGCAGAGGAAACTGGTAGAATAGTGCTTGCAGGCATAAAAGAACTGTCTGGAGAGGGCTTTATGTTCCAGAGTATTGCAGTGGAACAGCAAGGTGCAGAAGAAATCGAGCAGGAACAAGACGAAGATGTATCAGAGGATATGCTGGCTTTTGCTTTTGGAATGGAGAATAGGCGGTACCGATTGGGTACCAAATGGAAAGTGGAAGCCTGTGTTCGGTACCGAGTATAGGTTGCTGGGTACCGACACCCATACAGCATACGAAGCATAGACGCTTCATCCGCAGTATGAAGTTGCCGACAAGAGGAAGGCTGAGAGCCTCGCAGAGCGACTTATGTTTTGATACGCAGTGTCAAAACTGATAAGGCGTTACTTTTGACAAAAGTAACAAAATGCTGTATGCAAGAGAAAAACAAGCCATGCAGAGCAACATTTGTTTTTCTTGGCACAGCAAAAAGTGAGAAAAAGACAAGGAGAAAATACCTATGGCTAAAACAATATTGCCCACAATGTCTGCGAAGAAAGAAGCTCATGGAATATAACTTATGTTCAACAGCCGCTGGCAGATGCCTATGAACAATTATTTGGTACAGCGATACAATGCAAAGCAGAAAAGGAAAGACCGAAAGATAGATAACTATTTGAATAAGATAAAGAACTAAGGTAATAAAGAAAAGCAATTTTTTGAAACAGTAGTTCAGATAGGTCGAAGAGATGATACTGGCGTGGTTGAGCCAGATGGAAATCGAACAGATGCAGCAGCGTAACAAAAGAGATACTTGATGATTATGCAAGACATTTTCAGGAAAGAAACCCGAATCTGCACCTGATCAATGCGGTACTTCACATGGATGAGGCTACCCCACATTTGCATCTTGATTATATTCCGGTTGCACAAGTCTATAAGATTGGATTGAAAACAAGAAACAGTCTGACGATAGCATTACAGGAACAGGGGGTTGAACCGGATCGTGCCAGAGAAGATAATGAAACCATGCACTGGCAGGAACGAGAACGTGCATGGCTGACGGATTTGTGTAAAGAAGAGATAGAAATTCTTATGTCGAAAAAGACTGAAGCAGAATCATTCATTGCATCTGTGGGAGAGCAGGTAAGCGAATACAAGGAAGAACTTGCAGACCAGAAAGTGGCATTCGATGATATTAAATAGTAGCTAATAGATAAGCAGGCAAGATGCAAAAAATATGAATCAAAGCTGGATAAAATACTATCTGCAAAAAAACTGTGGAAAAAGAAATCAATTCAATTCGCTTACAGGCAACCATTACAAAATTATTGCTCGGCGGAGAAACAGTCGTGAAGATACCTCAAAAGACCTTTGACAAAATGCTGGAAAAATATCTTGCAGTTGGAACAATGGAGAATATGAACAGTATTTACGAAACGAAAATTTCTGTAATGCAGGCAACAATCTACAAAATGTCTGCTAGAGTGAAGGAATTAAAAGGCATTATGAAAAAATATGAGAGTTTTCTGGAAATGAGAGGACTTTCAGAAATATTTAAGGAGTTCTCTCGTCCCAAAGGAGTGGTGGAAAAGCTGCATCAGAATATGGTGATTGTGGAAAGCAAGAAGAAAATTCAGCAGAAACAGACAGAGTATCTTGAGTGCCGGAAAATGATATTGCAATTTAAGCATTTCAAATCGTAGTAGTAAAATCTGATATGAGTATATGGGCAAGTAGCAAAGTACATTGCGAATACTCGCATGATTGTGAAAATGGATGGAGAAGCAATATGGAATTAACAAAGTGGGAGATTATTATATCCCAAATATAATCATATCAGAGGAAAAAAGACCTATTGGCATTTATGGCAGCTTCGGAAAAAATATTTACAAGAACATCGTTCTATGTTTTATTCTGATATGGTGCTGTCTGATAAACTGTGGCATCTTTTGGCAGATGTGGAAGAACAGGCACAACATAGATTGGATGTGATTATTCAACAGATGAAAGAGGTGGAAGGTGTAACAGAGGAACTCTAAACCAGAGAACAGATGGATTGGGTGTGGAGAATGAACAGCATTTGTAATCGGGCAGCGGAGATAGAGTTACAGGAATTTGTATACCAGTTAAGAATTATCAACAAGTGAGGAAGATGTGAAAACTTACCTTCTTCACTCGTATTATGAAATAGAGCAAATTTGACAATAGACAGAAATAAAAGGAAGTAGTATATTATATGAAAAAAGAAAGGGGCGAGGAATATAAAAGAGCAACCAGATAACTTTAATCTCGAAGAGACAACGATATGGTCTTTTCCGGATAGAGGAAAATGGGCGACACATTCCGGTAAGTATCGTGGAAATTGGTCTCCATATGTTCCAAGAAATATTATATTACGATACTCAAAAAAGAATGATTGGGTATTAGATCAGTTCTTAGGAAGCGGAACAACATTGATAGAGGCAAAACTCCTTGAAAGAAATGCAATAGGAGTTGATATCAATCCGAATTCCATCAAAATTTCAAATAAAAATCTAGAATTTCATAGTAATAATTTTTCTAAAATTTTCACAAAACAAGGCGATGCAACACAATTAAAATTTATAAAAAGCAATAGCATTAATTTGATTTGCACACATCCTCCATACGCAGATATTATACGTTATAGCCAGGATGTTGAAGGCGATCTTTCTCATTTATCTTACGAAGATTTTTTATCATCAATGGATGATGTGGCTAAAGAATCATTTCGTGTACTAAAAAACAACGGTATTTGTGCATATATGATTGGTGATATAAGAAGAAATGGAAATGTTTTGCCTTTGGGTATGGCTTCAATGCAAATGTTTGTTGATTCTGGATTTATATTAAAAGAAATAGTTATTAAAGAGCAGCATAATTGTCGGTCTACAAAATACTGGGATAATCATAAACGAAGTTTTCTACTTTTGGCGCATGAATACGTTTTCATCTTTGAAAAATCATCGAACACTGAATTAATAAAGTAAATTCCAGTGCGGGACTAATTTCCACCGGTCTTTAAAATTTAGCCTGAATTATGAGGTTTTTAACGTAAAAATTCCAGATATCTGCTATAATTAGGCTGACTTCTTATACAAAACCGATTTCCGGACATGGCAAACGGGCTACTGGAATTCTGAGTGCGAGACTAAATTCCACCAGCCACTTTCAAAAAATGTGAAAAGGTTACTTCCAGTCCGACAGCAGATTTTTATAAGATAGTTAGTGATTGAAGCGAATCAGCTTAGACGTCAGATTAACCTCATCGGGTGAAATACACTTAAGCTGAAGTGCTTTCAGGGTATTTTCACCGAATGATTCCAATGCAGCGTCATAAGGTGTTTTTTCATTCAGACTTTTCCTGGAAGTGGAGTTGATGTGGTTCACAATCAGATTCACATCCCATTGAGTCAGATACTCAAAGCTTGTCCCTTTAGGGACTACCATGCAGAGCATGGTGTGGGCATTTTCTACACCGCCTTTTTGTCCGCTTCTCATAGGGGCACAATAATAAATGCTGTTGCCCTGGATTGCTTTAACACCTGTTTCAAGTGCCTCAGGAACGCCGAATTCAGAACCTCTGTCTGTAAGCAGGTATCCAACACAGAGAGGAACTCATAGGTTTCAAGACGTTTTTCCAGATGGTCGAAAATAAGGCGCACAGCGCCCTTTGTACAGCGGTTCATCCGGAATGCCAGGAAGACTTTTTCTTTAGAAAAAAAGAAGGTCAACAGTGTCTTCTTAGATTCTTGCGAAGAATGGACGGTGTCCATTTCCACACGAACGTCAGGGTTCAATGACTGAAAATCCGCATAAGTCCGTCTCGCAAAAATAGACCAGTCAGTGATCTGTATTTTATGGCATTTGCGCGGTTTGAACTTAGATATGCGTTTTAAGTCAATGTTCCTAGCTGTGAATAATCCGTTGTCAAGATAGGTGTACATGGTGCGGAAAGACATATCCAGTTCCGGATGATTCGTGGCGATCTGATAGGATGACTACCCCTGCTCAATCAAAGGAGTGATAAGCATGTCCTTTTGATGCAGTTCGTGTTTTGTCATGTTAATTCCGGCACGGGAATCACTGAGTTTCTCAGGGTATTTCCTGTCTGCAAACCGAGCATCATATTTATATTTGTGTGCGATGGTACAGTGGTTGATTTTCTTGTCACAGCCATTGCAGACGTTAGGAGCTTTATCAAGTCTGGTGCGGCGTTCCCGCTCAAAATAGGGCAAGTCAGGTTACAGGTGGTGCAGGAAGCGCATATGATACCGCAGATGAGAATCTTCCCACAGGCATTGGTCTTTTTGCAGTGATACCGATGAACACAGAAGTTCTTTGCATTGTAAAAAGTGCCCTTAAGATACAAATCTGACAAGCGATGTTCGTTGACTTCTTTAGAGATGGTAGTCGGTGCTTTACACAGGTATTTGGCAATGGCCTTGAAGGTACAGCCATTATTCAGAGAGTTTTCAATGTATATACGATTCAAGGGTAAGATGTTTCTGGTTACCGGGAATATATTTGCTCATAAAATCTCCTCCTATTGCTGACAGAAGGAGACATAACCGTATCACTAATATATGAAAGAGTAAATATCAACTGTGCGAGAGTAAATTCCACTGGGGAATAAGTGAGTGGAATTTAAAATTTCATTTTAGGAAAATCAGCGAACGCTGAATTGTAGGTTGAGATTGCTGAGTTATAATGTTATACTTAAGTGGTGATTTTAAGAGGTGTAAAATTGAGGTAAATTTAAGATGGCTATTAGTTATAAAAAATTGTGGAAAATTTTGATAGACCGAGACATGAAAAAGAAAGATTTGTGTGAAGCAGCTGGAATCAGTCATGCATCGGTGGCAAAATTGGGAAAAAGTGAAAATGTCACAACAGATGTATTGGTAAAGATATGCGTTGCATTAGGCTGTGACATTAGCGATATTATGGAAATAACGGAAGACGTGCGAAGATGAAAGGAAAGATTATGGCTGAACAAGTGCTAGTAAATGAGAAGGTAATACAGCCGAAGCCAATAATGAAGTGGGCTGGTGGAAAAACACAAATGCTAAAAGATATAATGCCAAAGGTTCCGAAAACATACGGACGTTATATTGAGCCTTTTATTGGTGGTGGTGCATTGTTTTTTGCATTAAATCCCAATGAGGCTGTAATTGCAGATAGTAATCCAGAATTAATAAATATGTACAAGGAAGTGGCTAACCATACAAAGAAGGTTCTCTCTTATTTGAAAAAATATAAAAATACTAGAGAGGATTTCTATGAAGTAAGGGGATTAGACTGGAAAAAATTAAGTAAATCAGAAGCTGCAGCAAGGATGATTTATTTGAATAAAACATGCTTTAATGGGCTTTATCGGGTGAATAAAAAGGGACAGTTCAATGTTCCATATGGAAAGTATAAAGCACCGAATTACTGCGATGAAGAGGCTTTGTATGCTGCAGCGGAGGTATTAAAAAGAACTGAGATTGTATGCGGAGATTATTTGACCGTTTTAGAAAAGTACGCAAGACCAGGTGATTTTATCTTTTTGGATCCGCCATATCTTCCAATATCCGAATATGCTGATTTCAAGAGATATACAAAAGAACAATTTTATGAAGAGGATCACGTAGAATTGGCAAAAGAAGTTTTTCGCTTACAAGAATTGGGGTGTACAGTTGTACTTACGAATTCAAATCATCCATTAGTACATGAATTGTATGCACCATTTAATATTGAGGTAATACAAACAAAACGATATATTTCATGCAATGGAAGCAAGCGAAAGGGAGAGGATGTAATCGTAACTGTTCCACCGAAAAAGCGAGAACTTTTAAAAGTTGTACCTGAACCATTGCCGGGGCAGGTATTGAAATACCCATCAACAAGGTATATGGGATCAAAAAGTAAGTTATTAACACAGATTTGGGCGGTTGCCTCTCAGTTTAAATTCAATTCGGTTGTGGATCTGTTTTCTGGTTCAGGTATTGTGGGATATATGTTCAAGGCACAAGGAAAATCTGTAGTCAGCAATGACTATATGGTAATGTCAGCTACATTCACAAAAGCGATGATTGAAAATAATTCAGTAACGTTGTCAATTGATGAGGCGAAAAAACTGTTGGTTGCAAATAAAGAAGTAGATCATTTCGTGGCAGAGACATTTAAAGATTTATATTATACAGATGAGGAAAATGAACTTCTAGATATTTTGCGTGCTAACATATCTAGAATGCGGGATTCATATAAGAAAGCAATAGCAATGTCGGCATTGATTAGGGCTTGTACTAAGAAGCGCCCAAGGGGGATTTTTACCTATACAGGAAATCGCTACAATGATGGTAGAAAAGATCTGCAAAAATCCATGGAGCAGCAGTTCTTAGAGGCAGTGGAAGCAGTTAATAGTGCGGTATTTGATAATGGACAGATTAACAAATCGAAACATGGAGATGCAATGGATTTAAAAGCGGATTACCCTGATTTAGTATATATTGATCCTCCATATTATTCGCCTCTATCTGATAATGAATACGTAAGGCGGTATCACTTCGTCGAGGGGTTAGCTAGAGATTGGAAAGGCGTCGAAATACAAGAAAACACACTGACAAAGAAATTTAAATCATATCCAACCCCGTTTTCGACCAGAAAAGGAGCAGCGGATGCGTTTGATCGTTTGTTTAAAAAGTTTTCAGATAGTATCCTAATTGTGTCTTACTCATCGAATAGTCAGCCAACCCAAGATGAGATGGTTGCTATAATGGCTAAGTACAAGGAACACGTTGAGGTTATTCCAATAGACTATCAATATTCCTTTGGAAATCAAAAAGAAGCGAAAACAAATAGAAATAAAGTGCAAGAGTATCTATTTGTTGGATTTTGATATGGAGGTTAGGCAATGGACAAGGAGATAGATATTTGGCTAGTAGGAAATACTGGATTAAGAAATCCTAATAGAATACAGGAAGGCTTTGCGGTTTTTGCTAGCTCATTTTATGTAGGAAATCTTCGTGGTAAAGATAACGAAATAGGTTTTATGAATCTTCTTAATGAAAAAGGTGTTATTCAAAATGAGGATGGAAAAGATGAATCTGGCAGTCATGCTAGAAAATGGCGTTTGATGTTCGCAAAGAACGGATTTATATATCCGCAGATAAAAAAGAGGGAAGGAAACCAGGATGAACTAGGTGAGTTAGATGCTATCACGCCATTTGGAAGGTCGTTTTTACAGGCAGATACTTTTCCAGCAGTACAGGAATGCTATCTTCGAGCAATGAGCGTGGAACAATTTGTTTTGCCAGATGGAATTCATCACTTTTCTCCGTTAAGATGGCTATTGGCAATAATGACAGAGCTGGAAAAAAGAACAGGAACCTCTGAACTAAGCAGAATTGAATTTGCACTGTGGGGACATACAACAAATCCAAGTTATGATTTGGAACAAGTTGTCAATAACATTCTGGATTTAAGAAAGAGACGCCAAGCTGCTCCATCAAAAAGAGTATTTGATAAGCGAGAGATTGCAAAACGTGGCGAGCACTATGATAAAAAGAAAGAGAATTTTTTGGATTATAGCGATATGAATATGCGGTATTTACGTATCTCTGGCTTATTACAGCGAAAAGGGCGGGGATTAATCATTGTACCGGCAAAACATGTCTTAGCTGAAAAACTTGCAAAAAGCACATCCAGTGCAGAACCTATCTTAAACGAGTATAAAATGCTGTGTACCGGAGCTCCTTTGCCAACGGATAATTTAGATGTTGCAAAGACATTGCTGCATGATTTGATGAATCAAATGAAAGATAGACGTATTCTTTATGATATTTCAGATCTTCCATTAACTACGTCAACAGAAATTAATATTTCCAGGCAACGGTTAGAAAATATCTTGGCGCAGACAGATGAAATTCAGTATGCAAATGATCAGCGAAATCAATGGGAAGAAATTGCGGATTATATGTCACTTTTGATCAAAGGTGGTGGAAAAACTGTCTATGATGAAGATAATGCAATTGAAGTTCCAAGAGATGAAACTCCAATGTATCTTGAGTGGGTTCTTTGGAGAGCACATCTTGCGATTGATCATATGGTAAATAAGCCATATGAAGTACGTGGATTTAAACTTGATTCTGACTTTATGCCGGTATCCACTGCAGGCGGTGGAAAAGGTGATTTATATTGTGAATTTAAGGATTTCACCATTCTAACAGAAGTAACAATGTCTACTTCATCGAGGCAGGAAGCAATGGAAGGGGAACCAGTCCGACGCCATGTGTCGGATGCCGTCTTGAAATATGATAAGCCGGTGTATGGGTTATTTGTTGCTGTTAAAATAGACACTAACACAGCAGAAACATTTAGGCATGGTATCTGGTATACGAGAAATGGTGTTAAGCAGAGACTTGATATTGTACCTCTAACATTAGATCAATTCCGGAAATATTTTGTTTGGATGTTCAAGGGGAATAAAGCTGAACCGGTAGTATTAAAAGAATTGATTGTACAGTGTGGAACAAAGAGGGATTACCTGGAGGCTCCAACCTGGAAGCAATACATTGAACATTTTATAGAAGAAAAGTCTAAAGAATTTTTGGAAAAAAAAGAAGATATACGCCTTCCGATGTTATGATGGGTCCACCGGGCGCAGTCGTAAAACATGCTGTCTTTGGTAAAGGGCAGGTGGTTGGTTTAATTGCAAGTTTCGAAAATCATCATCGGGGAAAGGACATGATTGAATTATTGTATATATAAGAAGTGAGTTTAGACATTGATGGAAAAACATTGCATAACAAGAGATTTGGAGCAGGTTAGATAATCGCGGTTATGATTGCTTTTCCAAAGCAAATTATGAAGTTGTCATATAAAGATTGTTTTGTCAGTGGAAATATAACAGTAGTGTGAGATTTTACTGAAATATATGATAGGGCGGGAGAACATACAGAATGAAAATACATTCGCTAAAAATAAAGAATTTTCGTGGATATCGTGATGAGATATCGATTACATTTGATGATTTAACTGTGTTTGTAGGAAAAAATGATATCGGAAAATCAACGATACTTGAAGCATTAGATATATTTTTTAACGACGGAAAAGGTGTAATAAAAATTGATAAATCAGACGTGAACATTGCTGAAACCAGGGCGGGAAATCAAGATATCGATATAAGTATATGCTATTCGGAACTTCCAGAAAGTATAGTAATTGATTCAACGGTAGAAACATCGCTGCAAAATGAATATCTTTTAAATGAAGAAGGATATTTGGAAGTGAAAAAGAGATATAAAAATGGTGGGACTGCAAAAGTATTTATTGAAGCGTTTCATCCTACTAATAATAAATGTTCAAAGTTATTACTAAAGAAGAATGCAGATTTAAAGAGGATCGTGCGTGAGGAAGAAATTGAATGTGAAAATCAAACGATCAATGCAGAGTTAAGAAAGTCAATCTGGAATCGTTTTTCAGCAGATTTACAACTGCAAAGTTTAGAAATTGATGCTTCAAAGGAAGATGCAAAGAAAATTTGGAAAAACTGTCATGTTATTTACCAGTGTATTCTCTATTTCAGTCAGATAGGAAGATTAGTGATGGAGATAACGAAGTTCAGGATCCGTTGAAAGAGGCTGTTAAACAAATATTATCAGACGATCAGTTGCAGGATACCCTAACCGCTGTGGCCAATGAAGTTCAGGAGAAACTTAAGGAGGTGGCAAATCGAACATTAGAAAAATTAAGAGAAATGGATCCTTCAATTGCGGATAGTTTAAATCCAGTTATCCCGTCCACTCAAAGCTTAAAATGGCAGGATGTCTTTAAAGGTGTGTCAATATCAGGAGATGAGGATATTCCGATTAATAAGAGAGGGAGCGGCGTAAAAAGATTAGTTCTGCTTAATTTTTTTAGAGTTGAAAGAAGATTTAATGAAGGAAATAACACCGGAGTAATATATGCAATTGAAGAGCCGGAAACGTCACAACATACAGACAATCAGGGGAAACTAATTGATGCACTAAAAGAATTAGCTTCAAGTCAAAATGTTCAAGTTATACTTACAACCCATAGTTCATTTATTGTAAAGCAACTAGAATTTTCAAATCTCAGACTTATTGTTGGAGAAGATGCAAACGATAATAAGATGATTAAAGATGTGTTGCCGGGACAATTGCAGTATCCATCATTGAATGAAGTGAATTATGTAGCTTTCGATGAAATTACAGAAGAGTATCATGATGAACTATATTCATACATTGAATTTCAGGGATGGAAAAATACCTATTTTGCAGGAAAATCCACACAACTCTACCATAGACAGATGCCAAATGGAAGTACACGAGATGAGCAAAAAGTGGTAACAGAATATATTAGGCATCAGATTCACCATCCGGAGAATCACCTGAATGCCAAATACACAATAGGAGAATTACGACAGTCTATTGAGGCTATGAGGGTATTTATTCAAGCGATAGTTGCGGAACATGGAATTGTTGAACCATAAAGAAACATTTGTGGAAAATGAGGTCTTATAATTGGTTAAAGAAGAAAACGTAAGGTTAAATAAGGACATACATAAAATCATTAAAGATATTTAACAGATTGTAGATTTAAGGAACAGTATATCGTTGTATTTCTTTGTGGTGGTGCGTGTAACAATAAACATAAATCATTAAGAGATAAAGTGCGAATATTCCTTGAAAATGAAAGAAAAACATATTGGAATGAAAAATTCTTTTATTATATTTGATTTGGAGGATGTTTAGATGAATGAAAAATATCTTTTGAAACTGTAGCAGGATATGCAGCTTAAAAACTTTACCTTTTCTACTTGTGAAGACTATTATCGTTTCGTGAAAAGATTTCTTGATTTCACTGGCAGGGAAGCACTATCCATCACTTACGCAGACATACGGAAATTCATATTTCACATGAAAGATAAAGAACATAAAAAAGCTTCCACTATCAATGTTTATACAGCGGCAATCCGCTTTTTTTGAGTACACGCTAGGATATGTCTGGGATTCAAAAAAAATTCCTAAATGAAGCGTGACTGGAAATTCCTCTTCATTCTCACGCTTGAGCAGGTTAATCTGCTCATTGATTCTATGGAATACTATAAACACAAAGCCATCATTGCAACGATGTACTCTTCGGGTATGCGGGTAAGCGAAGTATGCCATCTCCGTTACGAGGATATCTGGAGAAACCAGATGATGATTCATGTCCCCCTGTCAAAAAACCGGCAGGACCGTTATACAATACTAAGTTATAGAAACCTGGAAATCCTTACAGAATACTGGTATCGTTACAACCGACCGATGGGATGGTTGTTCCCAAGCACAGTAAGGGATAAGCCGCTTACTAATTCAGCGGTCGAATTATTTGTAAAAAAACATGCACAGAAACTTGGCCTTCCAGATGGCGTTACACCGCATACCATGCGGCACTGCTTTGCCTGCCATGCGCTTGAAGACGGGGGCAGTCATACTTTTATCCAACAATTATTAGGCCACCGAAGTCCGAATTCAACGGATGTTTATCTGCAGATGACCTCCAAAGCACTTATGGGCATCCAGAGTCCTTTTGATACTTTTATAAAGCAGGATGGGGGGTGATTATGATGAATGATACTCCGACCATGCAGGACATCCTCAGACACTTCTATCCGAAATATCTGGATTTTTATACGCTAACCGGGCATCAGGCAAAAACAGTGCTTTAATAACATGAACTGTAAGACAGGTGTATACGGAGTCAATATTTCAAAGTGTGACACCTGCAGGCATAGGCAATATCATAACAATTCCTGTCGTGACAGATCCTACCCGATGTGCCAGGCATTAGCTAATGAACTGTGGGGTGACGCCCAAAATGAGCATGTATTGGATAGCGACTATTATCATCTTGTGTTTACCTGCCTAAGCGAGTTGAACGTACTGATTTATTGCAACCAGAAAGAACTGTATCCTCTTTTTTCCATGCTATGGCAGAAACCATCCGGAAACTTTCAGAGGAACCGTTACATATGGGAGGTACGCCAGGATTTATCAGCATAATGCATACTTGGGGCTCCAATCTTTCCTAGCATCCGCATATCCATGCGTTATCAACCTGCGGCGGGCTGGATGCAGACTGTAACTGGCATCAGAGAAAGGATGGCTTTTTTCTGCTGGGAAAAGCGATGGCTCGGGGAAGTTTCTATCTGGGGTGAACATACTATAAATTAAAAAAGTTGACACAAAAAAAGCAGGTTTTATGCGACCAGCAATAGATTTTTAGTTAGTCCAACTGTCAAACTCCCGTGTACAAGATGCAGTAAGCATTCCTATTACTCCCCTAAGAAACCACAACCTGCATTATTCCTCCACCCTCCATTCTACAAATTTCCCCATATTTCTCACGTTTTCTTGCTGAATCCCCAATACTATGCTAAAATAAACAAGTAAATTAAACTAATATCCTGGTTCAAATCCAACAAACCAGAAAAAAGATACTATATATGAGAGGGATACATACATGATAAAAATAAAAGAATACAGAGGCCATATTCGCAATTGGGAAGCACTTTGCAAGCAACTGGACATAGACCCTGCTTTATCAAGAGAAAACCGTGAACATACAATTTTAGTAAAGGCATACGAAACCTGGGGAAACGACATGGCAAACCATATGCATGGCATGTTTGCATTTGCACTTTGGGATGATGAAAAAGAGCAGCTTTTCTGTCTGAGAGACCAGTTTGGAACGAAACCGTTTTATTATTATGAGACGGAAGACGGAGAACTTCTCTATGGCACGTCTATTCGTAAAATTATAGAAATGCCGGGATTTGTAAAAGAGCTGAATGAAGAGATGCTGCAGTTGTATCTGAGTCTTACTTATGTGGCAGGAGAGAATACGTTCTTTCGGGGGCTTAGAAAGCTGATGCCCGGGCGATATCTGATCTGGCAAAAGGGGAGGCTGAGTATTGAACGTTACTGGGCACCTGAATTTCGTCCAGACGAAAGCAAGTCTCTTGAGGAATGGGCAGATGAGATTCATACTACACTTCAGGAGATTATGCCGGAAGTGAAGTCTGCGGATGAGTCTGCAGAATCATTTTTATCCGGAGGGGTTGATTCATCTTATGTATTGGCGATGTCTGATGTAGAGATGACGGATTCCTGCGGTTATGAAGAGGAGCGGTTTGATGAGTCAAAGCTGGCACAGCAGACAGCTGAAATTCTCGGACGTAAGAGTTCCAGACGTGTGATTACCCCAGAAGAGTATTTTGAAACAGTGCCCTATGTTATGTACAATATGGAACAGCCTCTGGGTGATGCGTCTGCGATCGTATTTGCCATCGGATGTAAAGCGGCAGCCGAGCACACGAAGATTTGTTATTCCGGAGAGGGAGCGGACGAGTTCTTTGGCGGATATAACATGTATCGTAATGCAGAACGCTATGGGGAAAATCTGAAGACGTTTTATGTGGGGAATACCAATATCATGAAAGAGGATGAGAAGCGGAGGATCCTGAAAAAATATGATCCGGACGTTCTTCCCATCGAACTGGCGGAGCGGATATATGAGGAAACAGAAGGGCTGGATCCCCTTACGAAGATGTCTGCTGTTGATATTCAGATTTGGCTGGAAGGAGATATCTATTACAATGTAGACAATATGAGTACAGCCGCTGGGTTAGAGATCAGAATGCCGCTTACAGATACCAGAATATTCGATATCGCATCTCGGATGCCATCTAAATATAAAGTAAATGAAGAACAGAACAAAGTGGCGTTCCGTACAGCTGCGGCAAAAGTTCTGCCGGATGAAATTGCTTTTCGTAAAAAACTGGGATTCATTGTGCCGATTCGGATTTGGATGGCAGATGAGAGGTATAATCAGGATGTTCGGGAAAAATTCCGCAGCGAGATGGCTGGGAAATTCTTTGACGTAGAAGAAATAAATGCGATATTTGATGACTACATTGCAGGAAATTCCGATAATTGGAGAAAAATATGGACGATTTATACATTCTTGGTTTGGTATGAGCTATATTTTGTTAAATGTTAGAGCGTGTTTGACATCTCATTCCCGCCATATGTACGCCCGTTTTGCGGTCTTAACGGTATATTTGCTCTGAATTCTGGTTGCGTAGCCAGATACACGCTATTTATTCTGGAAAAATATACCGAATACGGAGCGCACAGCTGTCAGAGAGTAATTTTCAGATAAACATTAGAAGATAAAATTGGAAGAAATAATTTCGGTAACGTGAAACGGTACCTATCGCAGTTTCTTATAGCATTCTGAAAATTGGGGGATTGCATGGAATGGAAAACCCATGCGGTCCCCTAAATATTGTAATCCCCCCAAATGAAAGATCAATTGGAGTATAAAAATTCTATTGCCTTGTTACACCAATAAAACGAAAGACAGAACCTGAAGAAAAACAAACGAAACAGTCTGGATAGAAACGGATGAGATGGAGACGAACGTTGATTTAACTCAGCAGGATCTTTTCATAACCTTATTTTGCTTTGACCGGAATCCAAATCTCACTCTCATAACCCAAATCTGACATTTCACCTTTGCTATACCATTCAATATTTGCACCCATGGCTATTTCATATTCAATGTTACTGGGCAGCCATTCACTGAATATTTTTGTATTAATTGTTTGTAAAGATTCAGGAAGAGGTCCTTTGGAGGAAAATTTTGCCCATAACATTTCAGGAAATTCGTATAAGATCATGCCCTCGGGAATATTTCCATCTTTATAACTACCACCAATAATGTAGCGGAAATTTTCTGCTGAGCCAAGATCATCAATACAGATTCCATATTCACCTATGCAGCAATTGCAGATAGTTTCTTCTATTCCTCCTTCCGGCTTTTCTTTTGAATAAAGGGGTAGCAGGTATTTTTGAGCAAAGAGTAGAAATTAGAAATCCCTAATTTAATTGAAATATTCTGCATGTTTTCCGTATTCAGTAAATGTTTTTCTATATAGGAAATTGTTTTTCTAATACTTTCGGTCCATTCCATGTTATTCTCCTTTTGCCTTTCATTATTATCATACCAGTGTCAGTTCAGCTTTTCCTGTTTTTATTTGCACAAATTTGGTAGCTTTCTACCAATGATGTTAACCGTTAAAAGACATTTATTTATATTGTATCCTATAGAAACAATAATGAAAATCAATAATCTTAAATAGGAGTTCTTATTTGGTAAAAACAGCTGGATTTTTACAAGACCCATATAGGGCTTAAAGGAGATTAAAGAATATACATATAAAGAACATACATACAAACAAAAATCAAAAAGAAGAGTGATAAAAATGAAGCTATCTTTTAAAGACTACTGTATAAAATACTACAAAGAAGAAATGCTCAGGCAATGGGATTACGAAACAAATAAACAATCACCCGGTGAGGTACCAAGCAGTTCTAAACTACCGGTAGTATGGAGGTGTGAAAATGGGCACAAATGGACCGTGTCTCCGGCATGGAGGACTAGGTGTAAAAAAACAGACTGCCCGTATTGTTCCCATAGGCGGGCATCACCCGAATACAATTTGGCAATTACGGACCCTAAAATGCTGGATTTCTGGGATTATGATAAAAATAAGACTGTGCCGGAAGAAGTTCTTCCACGTTCTGCAGTAAAGTATTGGTGGAGATGTGAAAAAGGGCATTCCTGGTCTTTGGCTCCAAATGAGCAGTATCGTCTGGCGGGGTGTCCGTATTGCAATGGCAGCAGAGTCAGTGAGACTTATAATTTAGAGACGCTTTTTCCGGAAATGATAAAAGAGTGGGATTATGAAAAAACAAGTTAGATCCCAGAGAGGTTCACCCCTTTAGCGGGAAAAAAGTATCTTGGAAATGCAGCTTTAACCAGTCTCATAAATGGATGGCATCTATTGTTAACAGGACTAAAAAAGCTCAGGGATGCCCTGAATGTAAAAAGCAAAGGAAATCATCTTTTCCTGAGCAGGCTATTTTTTATTATATGAAGAAGTTTTTTCCGAATTGTCAAAACAGAGCAATAATCAGTGGGTTTGAAGTAGATATCTATATACCGGACTTCAAACTGGGAATTGAATATAATGGGGTATTTCATGAGATTTATAACCGGGAATCCTTTGATAAAAAGAAAGTGGAACATCTGTGCAAAGAGGGACTGGATATTCTGACAATCAGGGAGTGTAAGAACCAGACCGATAATCAAAGGAACCATGAGTGGTTGAATTCGTGCAGATATCCCAATCATGACCAGAATATTAACCCCAATATTAAACCAAATATTAACCTGGATTTTAGCCAAAATGAAGAAGAGGCGCTAATCCTGGAAACCGGAGTAATACGGTGTCAGGTGGATACTTCATATAAATATATGGATGCGGTTATCTCTAAGATTTTCAGATACATAAATTCAAAATATCATTGCAATGTCAATGGGGATATCGATGTGAACCGGGACAGGCATTACATTCGCACGCTTTTGGTAAATGGGAGAAAAGAGAACAGTCTGGCATCCAAATTTCCGCAGCTCGCCAAGGAGTGGCATAATGAAGCAAATTGGCCGATTACGCCTGAGATGGTTAGTTTTGGTGAAGGGTCGCTATATGTTTGGAAATGTGAATATGGGCATGTTTGGAAAGCGACACCAAATAAGAGAACGAATCGAAACCAGAATTGTCCGTACTGCTCCGGTCACAGAGTAAGTAACGAGAACAGACTTTCCAAAGTAAAGCCCGGGATTGCTAAAATGTGGGATAAGAACAACAATGGTAAGCTTACACCGGATGACGTATCGGTAAATTCCCATAAGAATGTCAGCTGGAGATGTGAAAAGGGTCATGAATGGCAAAGAACAGTGAAAGAAATGGTGAGGAGCGGGAAATGTCCATATTGCACCGGCCGAAGATTTGCACCGGAAAACAGCCTGGCTAACAGGTATCCTCATCTTCTGGAGCAATGGGACTGGAACAAAAATGAGATTTCTCCGTGGGAAATTTCCTATGCAAATAAAGTAGAGGTATGGTGGATTTGTGAAAATGGTCATTCCTGGAAGGCGCGGGCTGCGAATCGCAGTATGCTGGGCAGAGGCTGTCCATATTGCAGCAAACGTCTTGCTACTGAAGATGAAAACTTTGCGATCAAATATCCGGAACTGGAAAAGGAATGGAATTATAGCAAGAATGGAGCGTTAAAGCCCCAGGATGTACGGCCCAGATCCAATAAAAAAGTATGGTGGATCTGCCCGCAGGGACACGAATGGGAATGCGAAATAAATAATCGTGTAATGGGGTGTAAATGCCCAAAGTGCCGCAGCAGATACATCCGAAATGGTGAGAATCTGATGAAAATATATCCAGACGTTGCGGCACGCTGGAATTACAAAAGAAATGGTGAACTGGACCCTACTATTGTTTCTGCTAAATCGGGAGAAAAAGTCTGGTGGCAATGTCAAGAACACCCTCATCATGAATGGCAGCGGAGAATTGCCCATGAAGTAGAGAGTAAAAAGGGATGTCCATATTGTGCGGGTTACCGTGTATGTAAGGAAAATTCACTGGCATCGTTATATCCGGAATTGGTAAAAGAATGGGATGAGCGGGAAAATGGAACTTTAAATGCTCATGATGTCATCTATAAGAGCCATAAAGTTGTTGGGTGGATCTGTGAAGAGGGACATCGCTGGAAAGCAAGTGTTGTAAGCCGGACAAGGGACAAAACACAATGTCCCCATTGCAGAAAAGAGAATAAGAAATAATCATAGTTGGAACGGCAGGCTTATTGAATGGCTTGCGTTCCAGCTTTTTTTATCTTATAAATCACTATCAGAATTATTTACCTCATTCCGCTTTTCAGTTTGAAAAACAGCCTCTTTCCTGCAGTTAGAAAAATGTCCTGCGTATGCGTCTTACTGCAAATACACGCTCTTGCAGACAGTATGAAAATAGCCAACGTATTTAAAAATATCCGCCGTATTTAGGATTATACAAGAGTCAAAAGTAAAGAAATACCCACCGTATTTAGCACGTATTTAGAAAAAGCTTGACAAGTGAGCAAATGCTCACTATACTATGAAGGTGAGCAGGTGTTCACCAGGCTGAATTTTAAAATTAACTGCTGACATTTGTATGTCACACCTTTATAAAAATTAGTTCGATTAGAAAGTAAACCATCCAGACCAAGTAAACCAGGCAAACCAAGCAAACCAGGCAACCCAAAGAATTCAATAAAACCAACGAAGCAAATTAAACATCTAATTAAAATATCTATAATACAGATACGGAGGAAGCAGCATATTGAATCATATATTAATAAGCAACAGTCAAGTTAATAAAAATAAATATCTAAAAGCGAACAGAAATGCTTCACGAAAAAGCGAGCATAAAATTTTCTGTGTAGGTTTCAAAACAAACATATATAAATTAATGCGTTTAGAGTCCCAAGACCTGGTTGATTTAACGCACAATCCTAATCATAAATTTATCCATCAGATACCGGAAAATAAAACCCTCATTTTAGAGCGGATTCGCAATAGTGAGATTCGTGGGTTAAGCGGTGGCGGATTTCCAGTATATAAGAAGATAGAGGCAGTACTGGAGGCGAATAAAGATAAAAAATATTTTATAATTAATGGAATTGAATGCGATCCTGGGCTATTACATGATGAATGGATACGCAGAAACAAGCTGGATGAAGTCCTTTTTGGGATCAGGGCAATTTCCAAATGCGTAAATTTTGACCGGATCATTCTGGCTTCCAGGAAAATGGTGGAAGAGATGTCAGAACCCATAACAGAGAAGACAAAAAAGACAGCAGAAGATTTCTCACAAAAGTCGTCACAGGGCCAGCCACAAATAGAAGACTTCCGGCTATGGAACCAATATCCCCTGGGTGAAGAACATATATTAATCAAAAAAACCTTGGGAATAAACCTGAAGAAAAAAGAGATACCGGCGAAGAAAGGAATTTTAATTTTAAATATTCAGTCCGTTCTTGCAGCAGCCCAGGCGGTGGCGGACGGCAGCAGGATCACGGACAGATATCTGACAGCAGCGGATTTGAGAAGCGGTACGGCTAAAATAGTAAAGGCACCTCTTAATATGGAGGCTGATAAAGTACTGGAGCTGGCAATAGGAAAAGTGGATCATGAAGTATCATTTGCAGGTCAGGGGCTATTGAGCAGCCATCCAATAAGTCGAAACGAAAAAATTGACTTTTGTACTAATTTTCTTGCCTATGGTGAGAAAATTTGGTTTTCAGATACCGAGGCTTGTAAGAAATGTGGCAGGTGTACGAGAAAATGTGTCCAAAAGGTACAGGTATCTAAGATTATCGGGGAATTTTCCAATGGAAATGTAACTTATAATCCTCAATATGGTTCTGATAACTGCATAGGCTGCAATGCCTGTACCTATTACTGCAAATCTGAGATTAATACGAAAGATATGGTGGAAAAATATAATGAAAAATATAAAAAATATAATAAAAGATATCAGGAAAAAAGATAGAAATCGCAAGAAAATGTGGTTGGCTATTTTACTTTTTACTTTTGCATTAAGTTTATATCTGGTGGAGTGGAGTCCCGTAGGAAGTGAAGCACTCAAGCAGTATAACGGCGGTTATGGTACATTTGATATGAAATCGTATGACGCGGAGATTGTTGCGGAAGTTCTGACCATGATGCAGCCGAATGGTTTCCTTGTATATACGGTATATTTTATATGTGATTACTTCTTTATTCTTTGTTTTGGCTTATTGCAGATTGTGCTGACTCACCGGGTATGGAAGAGGACAGTAAGTTTAAAAGTGGTGAAAGTGTTGATGTTTGTACCGATCTTGCGGGGGATTTGTGATATTGTTGAAAATACGCTGCTACTTTATGTGATACATCACAGCATGGAGGATTGTGATATTTTGATATCTGTGGCTTCGTATGCAACGAAGGCAAAACTGCTGCTAATTGGATTATGGCTGGTTTTATTATTGGCAGGAGCAGGTATCAGGGTTTATAAAAACGTAAAAAATAAAAATGCAAAGTTGGGAAGAGATGAACAGAAATAAATTTAGAACCAGAATGTCGTAGCTCAATCTCGAGCTACAGTAAAGGAAGAGGTAAACAGAAATAAATTTAGAACCAGAATGTTTTAGCCAATCTTGAGTTGCTGTTAAAGAAAGAGATGGAACTTAATTCTCTGTAAAAGAGCGTGTTGGAAAGTCCCTTACACGATCTGCACGCCCTAATTGCAGTAAATTTGCCCCAAATATGACATATAGCCTGCCAAGTCCCACTATAAACCCTTCATTTGAAACGAAACGTCTAAAGAGTGTGACTTACAGCTGACAGAAAGCATTTTAGTACATTTTAGTACACGCTCTGGAGATAGAGAATGCGTAATATTTTTATATCATCCAATTTTATCTGTAATAAAATTAGAACATATAATGCGGTTGCGTCCCGTCTTTTTAGCTTCATATAACGCATCATCAGCATATTTTATAGCTTCCTCAATATGTTCCATATGCTTCAGATTACCATACCAGAGTCCGGCGCTGACTGTGACAGATTTCTCCTTTACATCGTCTCTTTCGATGTGTTCCTTTTTAATGGATGAAAGAAGATTTTGTGCAAACTTTTTAGCATCAAATGTCTGCTCTGAAATTTTAATAATAAGAAATTCTTCGCCTCCATACCGTATAGAAGAGGCTTCGTCTTTTAAACTGTTAGTACGAATGATGCCTGCAATCCGCTGCAGACAAACATCTCCCTGAACATGTCCGTACAAATCATTGAATTGTTTGAAGTAATCAATATCCAGCATCAGGCACATACCATAGTAACCTTTTGTACGGGCACTGGCAAACAACGGATATATATTATTTAATAAATAATGGCGGTTGTTAAGTCCGGTCAGCTGGTCGATATTTACCAGTTCCACTAATAAATCGTTTTTCCGCTGGATCTCATCATACTGCCGGGAAATAATATCCCGGTCACAAAATTCGATTGCGGTGCTGCGATAATATCGGTAAGAAATAAAAAAGGATAGCAGTGTTACCAAAATACCATTTATAATATATCCAAACATGTTTCCGCTTGAAGTGGCAAATTTAATGGAAACAAAAACCAGTGTAAGCCAGGTACAGCCAAAGATTACTGCACTTTCCAGGGGAGTCAGCAATAAAAAAGCAGCTGTTGTAGGGAGGAGGTAACAGTATACGGATAAACTTTTGCCGCCAATCAGTTCCATACAGGTAATGCCCAGTACCCAGAGACACAAAAAAGCGGTATAAATCCTGCGCAGCCAGAAAAACTGGTCGTATTTTTTTCGGTTCACAGTATAAGGATACAAAACAATTGCGAAACACGTAACAACAAACAGAAACACATACAGGCTGAAATATCCCATGGTACGTGTAAACTCCAATGACAGGTGTCTGCTGTTAATAAATATGATAATCATAACCAATTGTATGAGTGCTACAATAATGGCAATATTCTTTTCTGTTGCGTAGACCTTTAATGGTATATATTCCTGGAATCGTTTTTTTTGTTCCGGGGTCAACTGAACCACGATATCCAATTTCTTTTTAGTCTTATCCACGTCTTATCCTCCCAGCACCATGTTCCCGCTGATTTTTATTATTAATAACCGCTGAAGATAACCATATTATAATGTATTTGAACAGCAATTGGCAATATTAATTTTTACATAAATGAACTTTCTGTCTTGACAAGGTTAAAGTTTATCTGTATATTAAAAACCGAGGATATAATCGGTTTTGAAAAGAAAGGATCTAAAATATGAACAAAGGACAAAAAACAAAGCTGTTAGTACAAAATAAAACCAGAGATTTAATATTGGATAAAGGTTATACAGCGGTTACCATGACTGATATCGCTAAAGCACTTCAATTATCGATTGGAGGTCTGTATCACCATTATCATTCTGTGGAATCCATTGTTTTGGATATCATCAGATCCGGTACGGGAGAGGTCTGGGAGCAGGTGACGGATAATCAGACTTTTCCGGATTGTCTGGCTTCCATGAGAGCCTATTTTGAGTTGGAGAAGGCGGACCTGCTCAATTTTAACAACTCTCTGAACAATATTATTTATCAGTACTACTTTAGTTTTCCGGGAGTTTTGCGGGAAGAGAAAATGAAAGAGGCATATCAGGAGACCATAAGAGGAATAGAAACAGTTTTTGGCGGTATACTGCTGTCAAAAGATATTCCGGGAATAGCCAATCATATTTTTGTAGTCCTGCATGGCTTGAATCTTCTGGCTATGACAGGTGCAATTACAGAAAAAATCATAGATTTTGAATTCGATCACATTATTTGCCAGGTAACAGAACTGTATCAAAATCAGGTGGAGGTAATCGATGAATAAAGCAGAAATAATGATTCGAAGAGATCACTATGGAAAGTTTGACAGTACGATAAAAGAGATAAAAATAGGAAATGAAAGATGGAGATATTCTGTCAGCGGGAATGGGAATCATTATATACTGGCACTTATGTCAAATGTAGCAGGTCATGTATTTGCACTGCCTTTAGCTGAGGCCTTACAGGAGCACTATAAGGTAATTGCGTTATAAATACCACCGCTGCCATCATTTCATTTGTCTGGAGAAGGGCTTGCCGCTGTTTTGAAGCATGAAAATATCACATGCTGCGATGCCATTGGACACTCTAATGGCGGTGTACATATTCAAAATCTGATAGCCAGTCATCCTCAAATGGTAGATAAAATCATATTCTCACATAGCCTGACGTCCATGTCTGCTCAAGATGCTTATACTGTTAATAATACGGAAGTGGAACTTTACCGCAAGGCAAAGATACTTATGAAAATCTTTCCAACGTCTATTCTGCTCAATGCATTAGGGGGGCAATTTAATTCCCCGCAGTCTGAACAATATTCCGGTTTGAGACAGAAATGTGCCAAATTCAGGACATACAGAGGACTGCATGGACTAAATATGGCACAATTATTCATCTAATATCAAAATAAAATCATTCGAAATATTCCCCTATATTATGGTTGTTATACTGCTTTTTTATTTTGATAATAATAGAACCATCCGACTGGGGAGTTTCTTCCAGAATTTTATACTTTGTTCTATTATGCTCCAGCTGGATCTTATATTTTTCATATTCCTGCTGTACTTCTTTTTTTGCCATTGCAGATCCCATTCCATCTTTTAACATAAAGTGAATTGTTTGCTCCAAACATGCTGATTTAATACGTTTCATATTATATCCCTCCAATTTTTAAAAGAATTTTATCATATAAAAATTGAAAATTCAAAGGACAAAATGAACAAATTCCAGCTGGTTTTTAATGGTGAAAAATGCTGAAAAGAAGCAAAGTTGAATATAAAATTTACATTGCTACTCAGCATTTTTCTTCATTACCAGGTTATATTTTGAATCATAATATAATCCCAGATCCTTACAGATGCGACTATTAATATCCATAAGAGCATCATGATATTCTTTATATTTGGGAGATAATGCAATCATATTTGGAATGAAAATATCATTGTATCCCTGATCCTGCAGGTTTCTCATATAACGCCGCTGTGAGATAAATGCCGGATGGTATTTATAGAAAAAACTATTTTTTAATTTTACGCTTTTCTTTGTCTGTTCAAGCAGTTTTGCAAATTCTTCTTCAGTGGGATGTAAATATTGCTGTAATTGATTCTCCATTTTTGACACCATTTGTTTAACGGATGCTCTGGGTGTAAACCGGTACATGAAGTAACTGACACATTTTATGAACAGAGGAATCTTAATATCTGCGGTATCCCAGAAATCTATTATATTTTTATATGCCTGCTGCTGTTCGGGGGTTGTGATTTGTATCTGCAGATATGGTAAAAAATGATTCATAAAATAATACCCATAGAACCCCGGAACCATATCCTGCAAAGCCTGTGCAATCGTCTTATAGTCAATGAGTTGATTAACGGCATCTGCATCGTGATTCTGGATAAAGGAATATAAGGCATCTAATTCCTGCTGTTCTGATTGCAGCGAATGAGATTTATCGTTGTATATCTGTTCCAGAAGCTGTTTGTCTTTTGAATGCAGGAGAGTTTTGATATCCTGAATACTGATTCCCAACTTCCGGTATATGCAAATCTCTTTTAACGTATCAATATTTTCTTCGGTATAATTGCGGTATCCATTTTCATCCTTTGCTACCCGCAGCAGCCCCTGTTCTTCATAATATTTGACCGCACGTTTGCTGAGATCGACTTGCTGGATGACTTCATTAATTAGCATGGCAGTGCTCCTTTCTTCTTTATGGCCTGAGTATAGCCCTGTACGTAACGTGCAGGTCAAGGAAAAATTGCAAAAAGTGCATAATATTTGATGTGCAGGTTGCAGAATGCATGCAGTAAGGATTTTATCTATACACCCAAGGAGATACGGCATAATTAGATTTTACAATACACCTAACCGTATTTCAATAAATGTTTCTGGGAATGTTTATATCTTGATGAATGCCCATATTGTGGATAAGTTCATATTATGGGCATTTTATTGTGGAGAAATAAAAATGGACGTGGTAGAATTGAGTTAGAAGTATACAGCTTGGAAATACGAAGGAAAGTCTCTTGCGGATATAGAGGTGGAGGAGTCATTGGAGAGTGATGGTGAAAATTAAGATTGCCACTTCCCGATGGCTATGCTAGACTGTTCTCAGAATCTCAAAGTTAACACCCCGCCGCAAGTACAGGGCATCAAACTTGCAATGCGGAGAGCGGCAGGGTATTTGACCCTCGCGGCAGCCGCCGGCTGGATATGCCAGCAGACCTGTCTGACTTGTTGCTCGGGAGAATAAATAGCGCACTTTACGATATATCAGGATACAAATGGATACAGTTTCTGCATGATGCGGAAGCTGCAAAAAATATCATCAAAAATAGCAGGAAAAAGGGAGCCATGAGATGGAAGAAAAAGCGCCAAAATACTATTTGATTAAAAAGGATATTATTAAGAAAATCGAAGCAGAAGATTACATAGCCGGAGAGACGATTCCCAGCGAGCGGGAGCTGATGGATCTCTATAAGGTGAGCCGGATCACCATCCGCAAAGCAGTGGATGAACTGGTGATGGAGGGATATCTCTATAAGGTACAGGGAAAGGGAACTTATGTGAAAACAGATGAGAACAGCCATGATCTGTTTGCTATCACCAGTTGTACCGAAGATGTAATTAAGATGGGACTTACACCAACGAAAAAAGTAATTGTGTCTCAGGTAGTGCCGGCAGATGTCAGCCGGGCAAAAGCCCTTGGGCTGCTTCCGGGTGAAAATGTATTCCGCCTGGGGAGAATCCTTTATGCCGGAGATGAACCTCTGAATTATACCGTAACCTCCCTGCCGTATCATTTGTTCCCCCATATTGAACAGCATGATTATGCAAAGGAATCCCTGTATCACACGCTGGAAACGGAATTTGGCGTGACTCTTTGTAAGGCCAGGAGAACGATTGAAGCAGTATTGGCTACGGATGAGATAGCGGAATACCTGGATATTGAGGAGGGAATGCCCTTAATCAAATTTGGGTGCACAACCTATGGGAAATTGGCGGGAAATGAAGAGGAAGAGCTGCCTGTTGAGCGTTTTCACTGTTATTACCGCACGGATAAATACAAATTTTATATAGATCAGGTCGTTCCCGGATCGGATCTCAGGAGAAAATAGGTTTCTGAATATTTTCTATTCAAATCTAAGCATACCAGTTTTCAGAAGTCAAAAATACGATCTGAAAACTGGTATTTTTGTCTAAATCTTTTTGTCCAATTCATAGAAAATCAACATCAGAAATTATCACTAATTACTAAAAATGAGAAAAATAAAGCGAATATATTGACAAATAATTAAAAAAGAGTAAGATAAACACATAACTGGTTATGACGACATAACGACATAATAAGATGACGGGATAAAAATACCGGGAAGGAGAGGAGAGATGGAAGAAGAGCACATACCAAAGTATTATTCCCTGAAGAGGGATATCATCCGCAAAATAGAGATGGAGGAATTCACAGGCGACATGCCCATCTTAAGTGAGCGGGAGATGATGGAACTTTATCAGGTAAGCAGGATCACAGTCCGCAAGGCAATTGATGAACTGGTGAAGGAGGGCTACCTCTATAAAGTCCAGGGGAAAGGAACTTATGTAAAAACAGATGATAACAGCCAGGATTTATTTGCCATTACAAGCTGTACGGAAGATGTGCAGCGGCTGGGGCTTACCCCTACGAAGAAAATGATCGCTGCAGAATATATCCGGGCGGACAGTAAAAGGGCGAAGAAATTACATATTACCATTGATGACAGGGTGTTTTGCATGGGACGTGTCCTGTATGCACAGGGAGAGCCTTTAAATTATACCATCACCTATCTGCCGGAGAAGCATTTCAGTGGTATTGACCAGCATGATTTTATTCATGAGTCGCTATACAATGTGATTCCCAAAGAGTATGGAATCCGGATTACAAAAGCAAGAAGAACCATAGAAGCGGTTCTGGCAAGGGATGATATTGCGGACTATCTGGAAATTGAAGAGGGGATGCCCATTATTTTATTTGGATGCACCACCTATGGCATTGTAAATGGAGTAGAAATCCCCATTGAATATTTTAAATGTTACTATAGAACGGATAAGTTTAAATTTTCTATCAATCAGGTGACCGAGAAGAAAACGGCATCGGTGCAGGAAAATTAATAAAAGCAGGAGGATGCAAGGATGAAAAAAAGTTTTAAGAAGTTATTGGGCGCAGCACTGGCAATTGTTTTAACGGCGGGCACGCTGTCCGGATGCGGAGAAAATGCCGCAATCAAAAACACAGATAAGAGTACGGCAAAAGAATCCACGGCTGCAAAAGGAGAAGAGACGGGAAATGATACAGAGGGAAATAAAAATTCCAGTGCAAACAGTGATTTGAAAATTGCAATTGTGTGCTCGAATTCCGGACAAAATGACAATGGATATAATCAGTCAGCATGTACGGAAGGCAAGGCGATTGCCCAGGAACTGGGAGCGGAATGTAAGATTGTGGAACCGGTAAATGGTGTGCCTTCTGCACTGGAAGCTCTTGCGGAAGACGGATATAATCTGATTTTCAGCCTGGAATATGATTTTGATGCATTAGTGAAAGGCGTAGGCGGGGCAAAGCCAATTGCAGAACAGTATCCGGATACCTGGTTTGTGGTATTTAACGATAATCCAAATCGAAAAGAAGATGGAAGCACACTGCATAACAATGTTATTTCTGTACTGTTTGATGTTCATGAAGCTTCTTATCTGGCTGGTTATCTGTCTGTTTATATGAATGAAAATGCAGACAAGCTGTTCCCGGAAGGATATTCCATGACCCCGGTTGATAAATCCAGAGGTATCGGCTTTATCGGCGGAACAAACTCAAACGGTATTCTGGTATATTCCTACGGATTCATTCAGGGTATTAACAAAGCCGCAGAAGAGCTGAGTGTAGATTATGATTACTATGCTAAATATGATGCAGGATTTACCGATCCGGCACTGGGAAGTACGGTTGCAGGTACTTTCTATGAAAGCGGAGCGAATGTAGTGTTTGCAGACGCAGGTGTGGTCGGAGACGGTATTACTTCTAAGGCTAAGGAAATGGGAAAAATTGCAATTCAGACGGATGCAAATCTGGATGACCAGCAGCCGGGGCATGTGCTCACCAGTGTATTAAAGATCACAGGAGTTCCGGTTAAAATTATTACACAGGCTTATGCAGACGGAAAGATTGCAGACATGGATAAAGAGCAGAGCTATAATCTGGCTTCCGGAGCAACGGGAATCACTGATTTGGCTGAGATGAGCAAGCATGTGGCAGATACCGCTGTCTGGGATGAAATAAAGACAAAAACCAATGAAATCAGCCAGCAGATCCAGGATGGCAAGATCGATGTGGTGAACAAGCAGATCGGTGAAGAATTTGATCCGGCAACCTGCCCTCACGTAAATATTAAGACCGAGTAAATCATAAAGCAGCCAACAAAGGAGCAGAGTAGATGAGTATCATACAAACAATCGACCTAACAAAGAAGTTTGATGCTTTTACAGCGAATGACAAGATCAATATATCCGTAGAACCTAAAGAGATTAAATGTATCGTAGGGGAAAACGGCGCCGGGAAATCAACCCTGATGAATATGCTCTACGGAGCACTCCGGCCTACCAGCGGGAAGATTCTCATAGACGGACAGGATGTGATTTTAAAAAATCCCACCGATGCCATAGGACACGGTATCGGCATGGTGCACCAGCATTTTAAACTGGTGCCCAGCCTGACCGTTTATGAAAACATTCTGCTGGGAAGTGAAATCAACAAAAAGTGGAAGGGCAGAAAAAGCCCGTTCATTGACCGCAACACGGAGATTACAAAGGTAAAGGAATTAATTGAAGAATACCATTTTCAGATAGATCCGCTGGAAAAGGTAGAAAATCTCTCTGTAGGACTGTGCCAGCAGGTTGAAATCCTGAAGATGCTGTACCGGAATGTACGGATCTTAATTCTGGATGAACCCACCGCTGTGCTCACTCCACAGGAGGTGGACCGGCTGATGGAAAATTTAAAAGAACTGCGTAAAAACGGAAAAACCATCATTGTCATTACCCATAAATTAAGAGAGGTTATGGAATTAAGTGACAGTGTTACGGTTATCAAGCAGGGGAAAGTAATTGGAAATGTAAAAACGGCTGATACCAATGAGCAGGAGCTGGCGCAGATGATGGTGGGAAGAGATGTGGTATTAACCGTCAGCAATGAAAATGCTGCTCCCTGCAGCTGTGAAACGGCGTACAGTGTCAAAGGCCTGTGTACCACAAATGCAGAACAAAAAGAAATTCTTCACAACATTGACTTAGAAGTACATAAAGGGGAAATTTTAGGAATTGCCGGAGTAGAGGGAAATGGGCAGAGTGAGCTGATTAAGGTGCTTACCGGACTGATGGCATCTACAAAAGGGAGTGTGCATTTATGCGAAATGGATGTGACAGGTGCCTGGCCGGACGAGCTGCGGAAAAAGGGTCTGGGCATCATTCCCGAAGACCGATATGCCCAGGGACTGTGCCGGGATATGAGCATCGGGGAAAACTGTATCGCCGGGTACTTTGGAAACCACGGTGTCTGTAAATGCGGTGTGCTGCATAATAAAGAGATCAGGCGCCTGACCGGTGAATACATCGAAAAGTATGACATCCGTGTGGCGGATCCCCAGGGAGAGATCTCACAGCTTTCAGGAGGAAATGCCCAAAAGGTAATTATCGCCCGGGAATTTGAGAATCATCCCAAGGTGATCATTGCCTGCCAGCCTACCAGAGGAGTAGATATTGGTTCCATTGAGTTTATCCATACACAGCTGCTTAAATTCAGAAACGAAGGAAATTCGGTACTTCTTATATCCAGTGAGCTTTCCGAAATTATGAGTCTCTCTGACCGGATTGCCGTTATGTACAAGGGAGAAATCATAGGAGTTGTATCACCGGATGTGCCAGTGGAGAAAATTGGTCTGCTGATGGCAGGTGCAAAACCGGATGAGGGGAGAACAGCATGAATAAAAGAGAGAAAAAAATATCCATATTTCCCAAAATAGTAAATACACTTTTACCTGTTCTGCTGGCATTCGGCATCGGGGGCGTGATCATTGCGGCGATTGGAGAAAATCCATTTGAAGTCTATGGGATCATGCTTGGAAAATCTCTGTTTACAGCCAAGGGATTCAGCAATACGCTGCATTATGCATCCCCGTTGATTCTCACGGGACTGGCAATCGCAATTACCTTTAAAGCGAACATATTTAACATGGGTGTGGAAGGGCAGCTGCTTCTGGGCGGATTCTTTTCCGGCATTGCAGGAGCGATGATTTCCATCGGAAGCCCCTTCTGGCACAAAGTAATCTGTATGCTGGTGGGAATGCTTTTCGGAGTTTTATTTGCCTTAATCCCCGCATTGTTAAAGGCATATTTCCATGTGGATGAAATGGTTGTAACACTGACCTTAAACTATGCCATGATTAAGATTCTGGAGTATTTATCTTCCGGTCCATTCCGGGAAGACGGGGCAGGATATGTATGTACGCCCACTATTAAGGAGACAGCCATGTTTTCCAGGCTTGGGAATTCGAAGCTGACGCTGTTTTTCTTTATTGCACTGGCGGTGCTGCTTGTCATGGCATTTGTCATGAAGAAGACAAAGCTGGGATACGAGGTCACGGCAATCGGAAAGAATCCGGAATTCTCAGAAGCATCCGGTATTCGTGTCCGTAAAAAAATAATTATCCTCATGTGTCTGAGCGGTGCCCTTGCAGGGCTTGCCGGTTCGGGACAGATGATGAGCGAAGCTTTTAAATATACGCTGACTTTCTCAGGGACAACCGGACTGGGCTGGGATGGCATGCTGATTGCACTTTTGGGACGCCACAATCCATTTGGCATCCTGCTGGCGGCTGTTTTCTACAGCGGACTTAAAACGGGTGCGGACAATATCAACATGTATACCGCAGTACCAAAAGAAATCGTAGGAGTACTCCAGGGGTTGATCATTTTGTTCCTGGCAGTAAGGTTTTTCAATGAAAAATATGGATTTATCCAACATTATAAGATGTGGAAAGAGAACAGGAGGGCGGCAGAATGAATTTTTTAGGAAATATTTTATACGACTCCGTATATCATGCAACGCCTATACTTCTGTGTGTGCTGGGTGGGATCTTTGCCTATAAGGCAAATGTTTTGAACATCGCACTGGAAGGTATCATGCTTGCAGGTGCATTTGTTTCCCTTCTGGTTTCTTATTTAACCGGCAACATTGTGCTGGGATATGTGACGGCGCTTGTGGTCTGCATATTGATTGGACTGATCTTTTCTTTTATGACCGTAACCTGGAAGGGCAACGTAATCGTTGTAGGTCTTGCCATTAACATGCTGGTTCCGGCAGTGGCTGGCTTTGTACTTCAGTACATGCAGTCAGCCAACATTACGCTGACCTGGAAAAATGTAGCGGATTTTAAAATACATATCCCGGTTATTGATAAGATTCCGATCCTTGGAGACATTTTAAGCGGGCATACGCCAATCACTTATCTGGCATTTATCGGAATCGGGCTGATCTGGCTTTTGATGTACCGTACAAAGTTTGGTATCTATGTAAGAGTAGTTGGTGAAAATGAAGATGCAGCCAGAAATATGGGACTGAATACAAATAAATACCGGTATCTGGCGATTATGTTAGGCGCAGTGTGCTGTTCACTTGCGGGAATTAACCTGGCACTGGAGCGTATGGTACTCTTTACCAATAATATGACAGCAGGCCGTGGATTTATCGCCATTGCAGCCATCTACTGTGGTCAGGGCGATCCCATTTCCAGTGCGATGTATGCCATCGTTTTCGGTGCAGCCAGAGCTCTTGCGGTAAATATGGGACTCTATGCAGGACCGGCAGCTGCGCTGTTTGATGTAATCCCGTATGTGGTAATGAGTATTGTATTAACCATTGTTTCCATGTTGAAATACAGAAATAACAAAGTGAGGGGATTCCATTGATTTTCGTGGGAAAACGAGTGGGGCGGAGTGAAGAGCAAATGTCCTCCAGCTGGATGAGAGATGTTTGACTATGGAGGCGTGGAGATTACAGAATGCATTCAAACATGCTTTAAAAGAGAAAGGAATATGCAGCGATGAGTGAAACGGCTTTATTAATTGTAGATATGGTGAAAGATTTTACCGATGAAGCGGGATTGGTTTTCTATCCCCAGAACCGGGAAATTTTACCCAAAATAAAGGAAGTTCTGGACAAATGCAGGGAGAAAGAGACGCTTATCGTGTTCCTTCAGCACTGTAATCGGAAAGGTAAATTTGACAGAAAGGCGGCATCTATGCGACCCAACTGTATTGAAGGCAGCGGGGGAGAGGAAATAGATCCCATGCTGGAAGTGGATGAGGAAAAGGATTATGTAATTAAAAAGCGCAGGTACAGCGGTTTCTTTGGTACCGACCTGGATCTGGTGCTGCGTGAAAATGGCGTCAGGAATGTGATTATTGTAGGCACGAAGACAAACTGCTGTATCCGTGCAACCGTTACCGATGCATTTTATCTGGATTACAATAGCTACGTGGTGTCGGATTGTGTGGCTACCAATTCTGAAGTTGTGAATCAGGTGCATCTGGAGGATATCAACAAATATCTGGGGACGGTAGTGAACATGGATACACTGTTTCAGATGCTGGACAGGGGGGAGTTGTAGGGAATGGGGCAGTTTGAGGTTTTAACCAGCGGATATGTGAGTATGGATCATATTATTAAAATTGCTTCGCCGGCGACCATTGGCTGCACATCCCTGGTGACCAATAAAAATAATGTACAGATCTATTATGGCGGGTGCTCCGTTAACATTGCCTATGGGCTGAACCGGCTGGGGGTCAATACGCTGCCGGTATTAAGAGTAGGCGGGGATTATGAAGCAAATGGTTTTAAACAGTTCCTGGAAGCTGGCAATGTTCCCCTTGAAGGGATTCGTGTGATAGAAGAAGAGGCTACCTCGGTTTGTTATTTATTGCAGGATAATAATAATGACCACATTACGGTTTTTTATCCCGGTGCGATGGACAGCAAGTATGCCGCACCTGTGGACGGCAGCTTATTTGAGGGAGCCAGACTGGGCGTCATTACGGTTGCGGCAAGGGAAGATAATGAGGAATTCTACCGGCAGTGTATGGAACATGAGGTGCCTGTGGTATTTGGCATGAAAGACGATTTCGATGCATTTCCGGAAGCATTTCTAAAGACCCTTCTCACCGGAAGTAAAATAATTTTTACCAACGAAGTGGAACGGGAAATGATTGAGAAAATATACGGTTTTCCTGATATTACAAAACTGTTTGAAATCGGTAAGGCAGATGTAATTGTGACCACCATGGGTAAAGACGGAAGCATCTGCTATGAGAGAACTCCGGAAGGGATCTGCACCAGGAGAATCGGCATCTGTGAAGCTGAGCACATTGTAGATGCTACCGGTTCCGGGGACGCCTATATGGCGGGATTCCTCTATGGGTATTTAAGAGGAATGGAGAGTGTGGAGTGCTGCAGACTTGGCAGCGTGCTTTCCTGGTTTGTACTGCAGGCGGAAGGGTGCTGTACGAATCTTCCTGGGGAAGAACAGTTTCTGGAAAAGTATCGGGAGATTCGGCAATGTTAGGAGCTTTAAGAATATGAAGAGCTTTAAGAGTACGAAGAGCATAATTAGGAGCTTAAAAAATATGAAGAGCATAATAAATGGATTTAGCAAAGGAGGTAGTCAATGAGCACACTATACTTAGGAGCGGACCGTTCCAGTATTGCAAAATATGTATTGTTTTCCGGGGATCCCTGGAGAGTGGATGTACTGAAACAATATCTTGAGGAACCGGTACATGTGGCGTTTCAGAGGGAATTTAATACATACACAGGCATCTATAAGGGAGTTCCGGTAACGGTAACTTCTACCGGGATCGGAGCACCTTCAGCAGCAATTGCCCTGGAAGAAATGTATGAGGCTGGCATGGAAGTAGCAGTCCGAATGGGAACCGTAATGGGACTGCAGGATGATTTGCTGGGGAAATTCATTATTCCAGTTGCGGCTATGAGGCGGGAGAGCACCAGCCTGACTTATGTAGAAGAGTCTTATCCGGCTGTTGCAGATATTGAACTGGTCAATGCAATGAATGAAACAGTGACCCGGATGGGAGCAAAATATGTCAATGGCATCAACTGCACCATGGATGGTTTTTACAGTCAGATGCATGATTCCCGATTTTCCCTGGAAACAGGCAGAGATATGCCAGAAACCTTCCGGGAACTCAAAAAATTAAAAGTAACCGGTATTGATATGGAGTCCTCCTGCCTGCTGACAGTTGGAAGACTTATGGGGGTTAAAACCTGCATTGTAACCATGACTACCGTTTTAGAAAATTTAAAGGAGACATTGCAGGGACAGGACAGAAAGGATGCGGAGGATCTGCTTTGCAGAACCGTACTGGAAGGGATTTACCAGTATGATCAGAATCAGAAAATAAATTCGCAGAATGGATGATAAAGAAAAGTAAATTAAGAATGAAACATAAAGATCAGAAATTAAGCATGGATGATCAGAAAAGAAATTATGAATGAAAGATAAATAAAATAAATTTATGCATGAATGATATAAAAGAAATTAAGATTGGATGACAATAAAAGAAATTTGAGCCTGAATGATTAAGAAAGGAAGTTTGCAGAATGAATAATAAACAGATATTTACAACCAGTACTAAGACAGTAATCGGCATGGTCCACTGCCTTCCCCTTCCCGGTACAGCAGGATTTGACGGTGATTACCAACAGATTTTAAGACGTGCCGTAGAAGATGCAGTGACTTTGGAAAAAGCAGGTGTGGATGCCGTGATTGTGGAAAATATGGGCGATACTCCATTTAGTGCATTGCTGAATACCGCACAGACTGCAGCATTATCGGCCGCAGCAATAGAAGTGCGAAAAGTAGTTAAAATTCCAATTGGTATTGATGCGGCTTTTAATGACTGCAAGGCGTCCCTCGCCATTGCAGGTATCGCAGGTGCAGATTTTGTACGGGTTCCGGTGTTTGTGGATACGGTAGTGTTTACGGATGGATATATTATGCCTTGTGCAAAAGAATGCATGGAATACAGAAAACAGCTGAACTTGTCTCATGTGAAGATTCTGGCAGATGTTCAGGTTAAACATGCTCATATGCTGCTTCCGCATATTGCGGTGGAGCAGTCTGCAAAAGAGGCAGCCGCTAACGGGGCTGATGCAATTATTGTAACAGGCAGTGAAATTGGAGTGGAAACACCGATTGATATGATCGCCCGTGTGAAAAAAGCAGTCTCACTTCCGGTTTTTGCAGGAAGCGGAGTAAATGCTTCTAATATCAGTGAACAGATGCAGACGGCAGATGGCGCAATCATCGGTTCCAGCCTGAAAAAAGGCGGAATTCTTACGAATCCCATCGATTATGACCTTGTACGGGAAGTGATTGAAGGGTTAGAGCGTGCCTAGAAATACATTCACGCCATTTGTAAGCTCTAGAGCGTGTTTGCAGAATGAATACGTCAATTTTAGTCCTACAATTAACTGGAAAAACATTTGTGGAAAAAACAAAAGATGAAGAGATAGAGATCAAACAAAATTTTATCAACAAGTAGAAAAGTGAGGTATTGGAAATATGATGAGACCTATGAAATTAGCCGGTAGCCAGCTCCTGTTTGGAGAGGGCTGTCTGGAACATATCAAAACGCTGGCATATAAAAGAGTTACGATCGTGCTTGGAGGCTCCAGTATGCAGAAAAGCGGAATGCTGGACAAGGTAAAAGGATTATTTGAGGAGAACGGGGCAGCTGTATCCGTTGTGGAAGGTGTTGAGCCGGATCCGACCTTTGCCACCGTGTTAAGGGGCGCAAAAGAAATGCAGGCTGCAGAGCCAGATCTGATTGTAGCGCTGGGAGGAGGCTCCGTTATGGATGCAGCCAAAACCATGTGGATTTATTATGAAAATCCCCAGCTTCAGAAACTGGAAGACGTATTGCCGCCAAATCCATTTCCAAAGCTCAGGACAAAAGCACATTTTTGCTGCATTCCATCTACTGCCGGCACAGCCAGTGAGGTATCCCGTTCTGTTGTAATCTCCGATAACGAGACCGGAATGAAACATGGATTAGGAAATATGGAAATGATGCCGGACATTGCAATCTGTGATCCGGTGGTGACTGTTTCCATGCCGCCGCGCATAACGGCAGAGACAGGGATGGATGCCCTGACCCATGCGGTTGAAGCATTGGCATCTACCAGGGCAAATTATATCGGGGATGTTCTCGCCACCCAGGCAGCATTGGATATTATCAAATATTTACCCCAGGCATATGAAAATGGCAAGGATCTGTCAGTCCGGGAAAAGATGCTAAATGCCTCTATGGCAGCAGGCATTGCATTTACAAACGTTTCCCTTGGCATCGTACATTCTATGGCACATACCCTGGGAGGATTCTTTCACATACCGCACGGACTGGGAGATGCGATGCTTTTACCCTATGTGATCCGGTTCAACAGCCAGGATGAAAGAGCAGAAAAGATTTACAAAGACCTTGCACAAAAAGCAGGGGGAGAAAATCTGGCGGATATGATTGCAAAGCTAAATGAACAGCTTCATATTCCGGTATGTTTCCGGGAAATTATTGAGGACGAGGAAAAGTTCAACAGACTGTTAGATGAAATGGCAAAGACCGCAATGGAAGATGGCTGTACCAAAACCAATCCCGTCATCCCGTCATTAGAACAGTTCGTGGAATTATTTAAAAAAGCATATAAAGGAGAATAGAGTTATGGAAATAATTTGTTACTTATCAAACGGATACCCAACATTGGAACACAGCTATGAAATGGCAATTGAATACGCAGATGCCGGATGCGGCATGATTGAAATAGATTTTCCTTCCAGAGATCCTTATCTGGAAGGTGACTACATAGCAGGCAGAATGGCAAAGGCTCTGGAAGTATGCGACGACTATGACAAATATATGGACAGCATTATTGCAGTGCAAAAAAGGCTTCCGGATGTCCAGCTCCTGGTATTGGCATATGAAAATACCGTAGAGGAAATTGGTGCTGATAAATTCATTCGTTTCTGTCTGGACAACAATTTAAAAGATATTCTGCTGGTAGGCCTGAAGGACAATGTAATCAAAGATAGATGTATGGAGGCGGGGCTGAGGGTATCCTGCTACGTTCAATACCATATGCCTGCGGAAGAAATAGAGATGGCTAAAAAGTCAAATGGATTCGTCTATATGCAGGCGAAACCCACCGGAAACAGTAACCCGCAATACCCCTTACTCTCTGACTGCATCGCCCACCTTCGTGCCTGTGGAATAGATCGCCCGATCTACTGTGGTGTAGGCGTACATGCGCCGGAAGACGTGAAGATGGTAAAAGAAGCAGGCGGTGATGCGGCATTTGTAGGAAGTACGATTTTAAAACTTCATGAAGACATTCCTGCAATGAAAGAAATGATTGGGAAGTTTGCGGCGCAGTGTTAACCATGCGTTAACGATGTTCGTGTAAGATGGTAAATGAATCAAACAGGACACAGGACGAAGGAGAAAAATTATGAAACAGGAAGGCATTGCCCGGAGCATTTCGATCATTACTCTGGGAGTAGAAGATGTAGAGCGTTCGATTGCATTTTATGAAGCACTGGGGTGGGAGCTTTCTCCGGATTCTGATCCCAAGATGTGCACCTTTATGCTCACCAGCAACATCGTATTGGGATTAGTTCCCTATGATTTCCTGGCAAAAGATGCACAGCTTCCCGTGTCGCCCAAGAAACCATATAATGGGTTCACACTGGCGATAAACGGCGCAGATAAACAAGAAGTTGATGAATTGTTTGCCAAAGCAATAAAAGCAGGAGGAAGTTCCCACCAGGTACCCCAGTGGAAAGATTGGGGAGGCTATGACGGATATTCCGGTTATTTCCTGGACCCGGACGGCTATCCATGGGAAGTGGCTTATGCACCATTTTTGCGGCTTTCGGATGATAGGAGACTGTTGCCGAAGACGAAGGGAGAGGGGATTTAAGGAGTGAAGGGGAGTATTGAAATGTAGCTAATTTCCACATGGGTATATAATTTGGGCTGGTATTCTAATACTAAATGTAACACGGAATTGTATATTAAAAATAAAGGATTATATATAGCACGGAATATACTGATTCATATATTCCGTGCTATATTTCTCCATATTTATTTGCTATAATAATAAATATGGAGAAACGGCAATCAAACTATGGAGGGCAATTATTGTATGCAGAATATCTATCTTCACGGGCTTGGACAGAATTCATCTAGTTGGGACAAAACAATTACTTATTTTACAAAGCAAGATCATGTTTTGTGTCCGGAATTATTTTCACTATGTACAGAAAGAAGTCTCACATATAAAAACTTATACCAGGCTTTTTCGGCATATTGTGATAATATTTCTGATCCGATAAATATATGCGGGCTTTCATTAGGTGCGGTGCTGGCACTAAACTATACCATCGATCACCCTGAAAAAGTAAAATCATTAATATTAATTGCAGCACAATATAAAATGCCAAAAACATTACTAAAATTTCAGAACATCGTTTTTAAGTTCATGCCAGAGTCCACTTTTAAAAACATGGGACTTAAAAAGAAAGAAGTAATTGAGCTGACAAATTCGATGACAGAATTAAATTTCACTGATAGTCTGAAAGCTATAACCTGCCCTGTCTTAGTAGTTTATGGCGCAAAAGATCATGCAAATATTAAATCTGCAAAGTACTTAGCGGAAAATATGAAAAAGGCTAAACTGCAAATAATAGGAAATTCCGGGCATGAGGTTAATATGGATGCACCAGAAAGATTGGGTAAGATCGTAGATGAATTTTTCAATAGATAGAAAAATGCGTGGAGATATTATAGATAACATTATAGGGAGTTATTATTTGGGGGGCGGTCCATATTTTGGACCGTGTTTTAATGTTGAATTTTATTAGGGAGGATGTCATTGGAATAATTTAAAAATTATGAGGGAGGCAGGGTTTTGGTTGATTGAAGGAGAGCGGGGCATGTGGAATTGGCTTACTGGATGGTTTTTATGGTGTCTGTATTTTATGCAGATAGGATATGGACGCATTTGAGCTTAATTTTACCAGGCGTGGAAAATTTATTTTGGGTATAAAGCCTTGAATTATATGGGGAAAAGAAGGTTTGGATGAGGGAAAGTGAAATAGGATGAGATACTTGGTAAAAAATTAGAAAAGCCTTGATTTTGTGGGGGTTTTAGGATATAGTGGTTGAAAGAAGGTAGGAAATGCGTTGGATTAATAGTAATATAGGATGTATTGAAACGACTCCCCTCTTTCACGTGCCCGCCATGGGCTTTTGATTAATAGTAATATAGGATGTATTGAAACCTTTATCGTTTATAGATGGAATTGCAATATCCGGAGATTAATAGTAATATCGGCTGTCTCTTATACACATCTCCGAGCCCACGAGACCAGAGAGGATCTCGTATGCCGTCTTCTGCTTGAAAAAAAA
>OKVW01000168.1_pt1 | contig 43919 bp, 35 predicted proteins | sample 1606991 | NCBI WGS metagenome assembly OKVW01 (sample SAMN03281021, study PRJEB24777) | human gut metagenome | isolation source: fecal sample PR177 from 1 month old male Malay infant, vaginal delivered... | reverse complement strand
CGGAAAGGTTAGAAAATACCAGTTCTGCGTTAAGCTGACGGAGTCCATGCAATTTTCCTACTCCAATCTTTCCGGACACTACCTATATTCCACAAAGCGTCTTTTATCAGCTAAACCCCAATTTGCCTGAAATTGTACTTTTTTACTCCACTATAACAATCAATGTTTCTTCCCCAAGCCCATCTGCACGAACCGTCACTTTTATTTCCCCAGGATCAAATCCCGGGCGAATGGCAGCCAGCAGGCGTCCGTCATAAGTCTTCCAGGTTGTTGTATGGTAATGATTGCCGGTATGGGGATCGGCGCTTCCGAATCCCTGAAGTGTGCCGGCGCCGTCCACAGAAATCTGGATTTCGGTTTCGGCTTGCAGATTGAGGATACCATTCTCATCCTCAAGTCCAATGGTAATGTATGCTAAATCATTGCCATTTGCGGTCAGAGCTGTCTGGTCAGCGGAGAGGGATATCTTTGCAGGTGTGTTTGCGGTTTGGAGGATATCCCGTCCGGTTTCGGCTCCATTTTCATAACTGACTGCCATAAGTGTTCCGGGCTGGTAAGTTATTTCGTAAGAAGAGATGAATCCGGCGGCTTTTCCGCCAGGTTTTCTTCCAAGAGAAATATCATTTAAGAACAGTTCCACTTCTTCACTGGAAGAGAATATATCTACGACAGCGGGTTTGCCTTCATAACCTGCCCAGGTCCAGCTGGCGATATTATCCTTGAGCATCCAGGTGGTTTTTCCTGGTGTCTCTCCATAATGGTTCAATCTTTCTACAGCTAGGAAGGGCGCTGTTCTTAAACCAAAGACGATTTCCCGCAGATAACTGATGGGTCTGCGGTACCCGGTGATATCTATATCACCGATATATGCGATGCTGTCCGGGAAATTGTTATCCTGAAAACCGTTAATTCCATTGTAATAAAAAATACCGATTCCGGCTTCGCCCAGATAGTCATATCCCGTCCAGGTAAAGTCACCGATTACATGGGAATTGCGTTCAACGATATCCCAAAGTCTGACAATTTCAGACGGGTAGGTCTCGGTGCCGAGTACCAGACGGTTGGGATGCAGCTGGGCTTCCAGCTCATGGCGTCCGGTTATATAATTAAATCCGGCGATATCCAGGCCGCCGCTGAACCCTTCTAAAAGGTCAGTCAAGGTAGAACTGGCATCGATATAATCTTTTGCAGGACCTTCCATCAGACTTGCAAAAGCATTCATAACGGATATGCCGCCTTCTCCGGCGCCGGAGGTCTGTTCTAAAATGTGTTCCATACCGGTTGCTTTTACGGCTTCTTCCAGAAGCTGCTGCATGTCGCTTCGCAGAGCCAGGAAGCTGTTGGCAGCATTGGTGGTGTACCGGGTAGAATCCAGAGATTTGATTTTTTCAACAATTCTGCGGTTCATCTCTGCACCGCGTTTGGTTCCCACCTCGGGGATTTCATTTCCGGTACAATACATAATAACGGATGGGTGGTTGTAATCCTTTACCACCATACGTTCCACTTCATCTTCCCAGAATTCTTCGAAATAATTCCCAAAATCATTGGGATTTTTGCGGACGTGCCACATATCGGACAGTTCATCCATAACGAACATGCCAAGCTTATCACATGCCGCCAGCATGGCTTTACTCATTGCATGATGGGAGCTTCTGAGACAGTTAAAACCGGCTTCTTTCATCTGGCGGCAGCGGCGTTCTTCGGCTTTTTCCAGTGTGACAGCACCAATAATCCCATTGTCATGATGAATGCAGGCACCTCTTAGCTTGACTTCTTTTCCATTTATCCGAAGGCCATGCCGGGAGTCCAGCTGCATTTTGCGGATACCCAGAGTAGTAACCGCTTCATCCAGTATGGTATCCCCCTCCATGAATCTGGTTCTGCAGGTATAGAGATATGGTGCGTCACAGTCCCACAATTGCGGATCCCAGACCGGTACCCGCTGCAGTGTCTGCACATTTTTTCCAGGATAAGACGTGACCACAGTTTTTTCGGAATTAACGATCTTTCCATCTGCATCCAGTATTTCGGTGCTCTGGATTAAATCATGTGTACGCAGAGTTTCATTGCAGATCTTTGTTTTAATACAAAGGACAGCGGTTTCCGCATCTATTTCCGGGGTGTCAATCTGCAGTCCATCCACCGGGATATAGATTTTTTCACTGATATAGATATTTACATTTCGGTAAATTCCGCTGCCGGAATACCATCTGGTATTTGCTTCACAGCTGTTGTCTGCGGCAACTTCAATTTTATTCTCTTTGCCGGGAATCAGAAAGCCGTCAGCCTGAATCGTGAACTGGGAATAACCGGAATGGTGGCTGCCCGCAAAATCGCCATTGATATATACCAGCGCACTGGGATAAACCCCTTCAAATTCCAGTACAATATTTTTATCCACCCAGTCATCCGGCACATAGAACAGTTTCGTATAGAGATATGATTTGCCCGGATAATATCCGGTCTGTTTTCCATTTTTGGTGTCGGGGGTTTTCTTCTCCAGGATCATTGCGTCGTGAGGAAGTGTGACTGGAGTACCCAGATTCTGTTCCTTTGAAAACAAGTTTGTAAATGGCTGGCTGAAACCTTCTTTGATATTCCACCCCATATTAAATGATTGTGACAGCATAATGAATCTCCTCTCATAATTGTTTCCGTTTTTTAAAATTGATATCATTCTGACTTTTAAATAGACATATATATCTGTATATGTTATATTCTATATAAAAAAGAGGATAAAACAAGGTCAAAATCCGTACAGATTACAACTATTGTATCATATACCGATTTTGTTTTGTGGCTGTGATTTTGAGAAAACAGACCGGTACATTTTTCAAAGCAGAAAAGGAGTGAGAATGGAATCCATTAATCCATATGCAAAAGCCAGAAATAAAATTGTTGCCATAAATGATTCCGCAAGCCAGGAGTCACAGTTTTATCTGCTTCAGATGCCGTTTGGGCTGACCTATGAGTGCTGCCGGGTATCGGAAGAGACTAAGCGGATGAAATTAGTGGATCTGGCATTTGGAAAGCATGCTAATATCGAAGTGGATTTGAGTGATTTTATTTATTATGATGAACCACAACCCAGCAAAAGCCCCATGCATCAGCATAATTATTTTGAGTTTATGTACGTTCTGAAGGGAGAAGTCTGCCAGCATATTGAAAAGGCCAGCTATCAGTATCAGGCGGGATATGGATGTCTGCTCAACTGCAGCACCCGCCATAATGAAGAATTTTCCACAGACTTTGAGGCTGTATTTTTATGCATGTCCCCGGAGTTTATAGAAGATATCATGAAAAAATGCGGTAGAAAAATTTACCGGAATGGGGAAAAGAAGGAGTCTGTCCTGTTTCATTTCTTTGATGACTGTATCGGGGAGACGAAAAATCATAAGAAAAATTATATTGATCTGGCGCCGGTCAGATGGGAAAGTATGTCTTCTGTACATGAACAGATCTTACATTATTTTGATCAGGCGGCGGTGGAGCTGTTAAACACGAAAACAGGCAGTCTCTTTTTTATCCAGGGAATACTGTGTTCCTTATTTGAACTTTTCGAGGATGAAGAAAAGTTTAAAATGAGTCATATCCGTTTGGATTCAGGCAAAGAAGACCATCTGTTTGTGCGGCTGACACAGTTTTTAGAACAGGAACACCGTGTAATAAACAGAAGAGAAATAGCCGGGGCGTTTAATTACCATCCCGACTATCTGAACCGGATTGTAAAAAAGTATACCGGCATGACCCTTGGAGCATACAGCCAGTCTTTTGCACTAAAAGAGGCACAGAATATGCTGGAGGAAGGAAGAACGGTCTCTTACGTAATGCAGGAACTTGGGTTTACCAACCGCAATTATTTTTACCGGGTATTTCAGGAGATGTATAAAATGTCTCCGGGTGAGATGCGAAGGAATCGGTCGGATTCTTAATATCGCATTCTTCCCTCAGGCTCTCTGCCGTAAGAGTCTTACCAGAACGAACCATTTCAAGCGGCGTGCCCTGGAACACTACTTCGCCGCCATTTTTACCCCCATACGGACCAATATCTATGATCCAGTCCGCCTGTCTGATCACGTCCAGATTATGTTCGATGATGATAAGGGTATTTCCCTGATCCACCAGGGATTGAAACAACTGCATCAGCTGGGTGATGTCCGATAGGTGCAGTCCGGTGGAAGGCTCATCTAAGATGTAGATCTTTCCTTTTTTATTCAGTGCCCGTGCTAATTTGATTCGCTGTATTTCGCCGCCTGATAAAGTGGTTAATGACTGCCCCAAAGTCATATAGGACAGACCAACCTTGATTAATTGTCTGAGCTTTCTGCGTATTACGGGGGCTTCAAAGAATGTGAGTGCCTCTTCCACATTCATTGCCAGGACTTCCGGAATACTTTTATTCCGGTATCGAAGGGAAAGGGCGTACTCGTTATACCGGCTTCCGCCGCATGCTTCACAGGTAGAGATCACAGGTGACATATGAACGAGCTCTGTCACAGTGAACCCCTTGCCGCCGTTACATACTCCGCATGCTCCCTGGCTGTTGAAGCTTAAATAACTTTTGTCTACTTGATTTTCCACCGCAAATAAATTTCGGATATCATCGAAGATTCCTAAAAATGTGGCAGGTGTGGAGCGGTTGGTGGCAAATACCGGTTTTTGATTTACAATAATGGATTCTTCTTTGTATTTATCTGCAAATACTTTTGAGATCAGAGTGCTTTTCCCGGACCCGGCAACCCCGGTTATCACGTTTAAGACTCCCCCAGGTATACGAACGCTGACATCCTTCAGGTTATTCATATCTGCGTGCTGGATGGAGTAATAATTTTCGGGCTGCCGCACATTCCTTTTAATGGGAACCTTTTCTTTCAATGATACGGCAGTTATTGTCTGTGCATTCAGAAGCTCCTCATAACTTCCCTGAAAGACAATTTCGCCGCCTTTTCTTCCAGCGTACATGCCCACATCAATGATTTCATCGGCTATTTTAATTACATCTTTGTCATGCTCCACGACGATAACGGTATTACCGCGGTCTTTTAAATCATAGATTAACTGATTGATTTTTTTAACATCATGGGCGTGCATTCCGGTACTGGGTTCATCAAAGATATAGAGCATATCGGTGAGGCTGCTTCCCATATATCTGACTAACTTTAATCGCTGGGCTTCTCCTCCCGATAGAGAATCGGTTTGCCTGTTCAGGTGCAGATAAGGCAGTCCAATTGCAATCATCCGCTGAATACCGGCTCTTAGAGACTGGAGCAGGGATGAAACGGTTGTATCCTGTATTCCGTTTATTACTTCGATCAGGTCGGTCAATTCCAACTCACACAGATCAGAAATGGAATAGCCGGAGATTTTACATTCCAGCACTTTTGGGTTTAAACGCTTACCCTTACAGCACGTACAGGGCTGCTGCATAGTGAATTCCCGGGCTTTCTTTTTCATGGTACTGCTCATTTCACCCATGTCACGTTTTAAATACAGATGCTGGAATTTAGGAATCAGTCCGGTTACCTTGGGATTGACCATTTCACCATCCTTTGTCCTGGAACCGTAAAGTAACAGGTTTAATTCTTCTTCCCGGTAGTCTTTGACCGGTTTATTTAAGTCAAACAGATTAGAATCAGCATACTGCCGCCAGTACCAGGTGCCCGGAGCATATGAAGAGTCCATAACGCAGCCTTCGTTCAGAGATTTAGAAAAATCAATCATCTTGTACAGATCCAAGGTGATGATCTGTCCCAGGCCGGCACACTCCGGGCACATACCATTTGGATCATTGAAGGAAAAATAAGATGCATTTGAGATGCGGGGTGTGCCGATGCGGGAAAAGAGGACGCGCAGGTCTGTATATAAATCACTGATGGTACCAACCGTTGAACGGATATTCCCACCTAAAGAAGACTGGTCTACGATAACAGAAGGTGATAAATTCTCGATGCTTTGCAGGTTTGGTTTGGCATGCTGGGGTAATTTGGCTTTTATGAATGCGGGAAATGTCTCATTTAACTGGCGGCTGGATTCTGCGGCAATGGTATCGAAGACAATACTGGACTTGCCCGAGCCGGAAACCCCTGTGAAAATGACAATTTTATGTTTGGGGATGTCCAGGTCAATATTTTTCAGGTTGTTTTGAATCAATCCTCTGATTTTAATCATATTCATTTGCATAGCTCCTTATATAAACCGGCAGCAGGGTGTATGCTGCTGATTCACGATTCACAATTTTCAAAGGCTGGTTCGATATATTCTTTAATGAGTTCCAGCCGGTCCTTTGCTTTGGGTACAAAAAAAGAAGCAATCGAAATAACCATATTTTTCTTCTTATTGAAGTAAATTATGTTTCCGCCATCGCCCATGGCTGCGCAGGCATGTTCTTTTTCATCTGTAACCCACCATAGATATCCATAGTTCAGATTTTCTTTTTTCCACTGGCTATGTACCTGAGTACTCTCCCTTAACCACTCAGCCGATAGGATTTGTTTTCCATTCCACACTCCGTCATCTAAATAGAGCTGTCCTATTTTTGCCATGTCCAGCGGTGAGAGAGTCAGACCCCAGCCGCCTGTATTTACGCCTGCTGTGTCAGCAGCCCAGCCGCTGATGGTCTTAGATTTATTAAATTCCATCTGTTCTTCTTTGTTATGAAATTTCAGGCTGCGTTCCACGGTTATCCCAAGCGGCGAGAAAAGATTCTCAGATGCAAAATCAAATACAGACTGACCAGTTGCGCGGACAAGGATGCCTGACAGAAGATCCGGTCCGATCAGCGGCGTATATCGAAATTCCCCGATTTGCCCTCTTCCGCCTAATAAATCAAGGGTAAACTTTACACTGTCGTCACTGGTGAAATATTTAATGTAGGGGGGAATCCTGTATTTATAAGGAGCTGTCATGGTGAGCAGATTCTTAAGTGTGATATGCTGAATGGTTTTTTCACGGCTTTTTACCGTATATTCGGGAAAGAAATCCAATACCTTCTGGTCAATACTTTTAATTTTTCCCTGATCTGCGGCAATTCCGATCAAGATGGAAACGATACTCTTTGTAACGGAATACACATGGATTCGGCTGTGGGCATTGCATTCATTAAAATAATTTTCATAGAGGGTGTCTCCTCCTTTTTGTACAACGATCCCGGCGGTATTGCTGTAATCTTTTTTAATTCGGTTCTCCAACGCTGTTATTTTTTCCTGGTTCATATGAAGTCCTCCTCCTGATCTATAAGTGCAGGGTTTCATTAATGGATTTATATTAGTGAGCTGTTACATCTTCTTCTTAACCGGATAATAAACCTCGGTTATAAGGCCGCTTTCATCTGCTGTCTGGGAAGGATCTGTGACATATACTTCATAGAGGGCGTTGTTGTTCTCATAGCCTTCTTTTTCTGCCCATTCACGCTGTTTTGTGTATACAGAAGACAGTCCGGAATAAGAACCGTGTACCACTGTTTTTAAACAGAGCCCGGGATGAAAATCCCTTGTTCCCGTAATATACTCTTTGACCGGGACCGCAAACTCAATATCTAAACCAAACGGACTAAAGTCATCACTGTGGAAAAGTACCATTGGCGGGGCGGGCACAGTCAGATTGTCGTCTGCTATTTTCCGAAATATTTTATGGAAGCAATTTCCGTATTCCTCTGCAATTTCACTTTCGGTCAGCATTTTACGGATTGACAGAAGATACATCTTGGGTACCTCTACAAGCTGTACATCAATATTTTCCAGATAGGACATAATGGATTTACCCTGTTTTAAAACAGAGATATCATCATTCAACTGATTTAAAGTCTTCTGAAATTCGGTTACCTGCCGTTCCATTTCCTTTTTCTTACGGGTCAGTTCCTGACAAAGCTTTTCTTCCTGCAGTTCGTCTGCCTCAAGGACAGTTTTAATTTCTTCTAAAGAAAAATTGTATGATTTCAGGCGGTTGATAAATAACATGGTCTCTAGCTGTTCCACAGAATAATACCGGTAACCGTTTTCCGGGTTGATCTCATCTGGCAGAATCAGGCCTATTTCAGCATAATAGCGAAGGGTCTTTGTAGAAACTTTGCATATATTTGAAAACTCTCCAATGGATAACATGGAATATCCTCCTTTCGGCGTAACTTTTTCGCCTGTATGTATTTTACACCTTGCCCTAAGGGTAAAGTCAATGTGATAAATTGGGAATTGGAATGCAAGAACGGATGATTGATCCCCTAAACGGAGGGAGAGCCCTGTACATAGCGTACAGGGCTGAGTTATGAAAAAGTTTATGTTAACCAATATTGTTGGATAATTGTTAGGCGAAGTCCAACGGCAATCCACTACTGATCAGTTTCATTAATTATGCTGTGAAACCGCTGTCCTTCATTTGATGTTATTAGTATACCGAAGAATTGTGTCCTAAGTATGGCAGGGAAATAAATCATTTATAAAAAAGCTTGGGATTATATTAAGAAAAACATAGGGAAAAAGAAAATATGGACATTGAAAATCCAATATGGAAGATTTTCAGCTGTAAATTTGTGCTTATATTTTTATGAAAGCAATTTTAAAACACGCCGGATCAGGTAGATATCACACCCTAATTATGCTAAAATAGAAAAAAAGTATTTTTCAGCGCTGTGCATTTTTTGCAAAGATAATGCAAATATGATGAACAGAAAAGATGCAGAGCGGTGGGAAATACTGCAGAAGGGAAGATGTTTATGGAAATAAGTATGTTGATAGTAGATGACGACAGGCTGGTAACGGAGAAACTGGAAAAGACGGTTCATTTTGAACGTCTTGGAATCAGTAATGTGCTCACCGCCAGTAATATTAGACAGGCAATGAAGCTTCTGGAAGAAATGCCCATTCAGATTCTCCTGTCGGATATTGAGATGCCCCAGGGCAGCGGTCTGGAATTGCTGGAGTGGATTCGTCAGAAACAGCTGCCGGTGGAATGCATTTTCCTTAGCAGCTATGCTTATTTCAGCTATGCCCAAAAAGCCATGCAGCTCAATTCCAGTGAGTATCTGGTGAAGCCTGTTACGACTGAGGAACTGGAAATAGCATTGCAGAGGAGTATTAAGCGGGTGGAGGAAAAGGAAGGGGATCATGGAGGAGAGAACAGAAATCTGAATCTGTGGGAAACGTTCCTGCTTGCACAAAATTCCAGGAGGCAGATGGAGGCGGAAAAAGAATTACGGCGGATTTATGGGGATGCAGACTTCAGTCTGAATTTTATACGCATATTTCCGGACAGGGATCACAAAGGTAAAAAAGATGCCGTTCGGTTTCAGATACTGGTCAGCAGCCATGTGAGAAAGATACTGGAGGGCGGACAGGCAGAAGCACTGATCCGTGTGGATGCCTGTGAATGGATGTTAATATGGAAAGAGCCGCCGGGAATGAGTCTGCAAGAAAAAAAGCAGGAGTTATGCCGCTGCCTGCAAAGGGTAATTGCACAGCCGGTCTGCATTTATGCCGGAAGCGTGGGAACAGTGGGAGAATTGCATCACAGCCTGGAACATTTGGAACAGATGGAAATGGAGGCGGTACCAGGTGATAATCCGGTATTGAGGGAAGGCGACTGGCTGAGGCAGGAATCCCGGGATGCCAAAGCGTGTTTTCCGGATGAAAACTGGTTTGCAGAGCTGGAACGGTCCGCTGATTTTATGCATATGCAGCAGGAAATACTGGAATATACCGATACCTGTTCCCGGGAAAATATCATGAAGGTTCAGATGCTGCAGGCTTTCCATAAGAAGACCACGGGACTGATTGAACGGCATTTGCGGGAGCGCGGACAGGTATTAGAATCGATCTTTGAAATGCAGGAATTTGAAAGCTATGAAAAAGATGCTTACCGGACGATGGAAGGCTGGAGGGCATTTATCAGATTCCTGTTTGAAAAGCTGGAGGGGAATCAAAAGAGTGACTGCAGACAGGAATCTGTGGTGGATTGTCTGAAGCGGTACATTGAAGAAAATCTGAAAGAAGACTTGTCCAGAAAGACCTTGGCAGCCCAGGTCTATCTCTCGGAAGATTATATTTCCCGTATTTTTATGAATGCTGCAGGGATGTCCATCACTTCTTATATAGCATCCAGGAGGATGGAAAGGGCAAGAAAATATCTGGAGGATACTGCACTTCCGGTGAGTAAAATAGCGATGGAAGTAGGGTACAGTAATTTTTCTTATTTTAGTAAAACTTTCCGTGACTGGGCAGGCGTGACTCCAAACGAGTACCGGATGCGTAAAGCGAAGGAAAGAAGTACACTCCTGCAGTAAAGTAAAATGAGAATGATTAACAAAAAAACGGAATTTTATTAAATATCTGTTAGAACAGGTGAGAAGAGGTGGAAAATCCGCCTCTTTTTTGTTAGTGCATATCTTAATAATTACAGAAAATTTTCCGCGCATTTTATATAATAGGTTCATCATTGAACAGGGAGGAAAGGAAGATGCGCAAAACAAAAACCGCTGTTTTACCAAAAAAAAGGTTTCAGGTGATGAAAAAAGGCATTAAGAGAAGCCGGGCTTTATATCTGCTGATGCTGCCGGCAATTATCATTATGCTGCTGTTTATGTACTATCCCATGTACGGAGTCATTATTGCTTTTAAAAACTTTACACCGGCTGGAGGAATTTTAGGAAGTCCGTGGGTTGGTCTTAAAAACTTTGAACAGTATTTTAATTCTTATCAATTCTGGCCCACCATACGAAATACACTTGTAATCAGCCTTTATACGATTGTTGTTACATTTCCGCTGCCAATTGCACTGGCGCTGATGTGTAATCAGATTACCAGAACAAAATTCAGGAAGTTTTTTCAGGTATCCACCTATCTGCCCCATTTTATATCAACCGTTGTAATGTGCGGGATGATTATTTTGTTCTTGTCGCCCAGTCATGGAATTATTGCAAAGCTTCTAAGTTATGCAGGAATAACATTGCCTAATCTGATGGGATCGCCGGGAGCATTTCCCAGTATCTATGTATGGACGGAGGCATGGCAGCATGTGGGCTGGGACAGTATCCTTTACATAGCAGCACTATCTGCGGTAGATCCGTCTTTGTATGAAGCGGCAACCATGGATGGAGCAAGTAAATGGCAGAAATTAAAGCATATCGATATCCCCATGCTTCTGCCTACGGCAACAATTATGCTCATACTTCGAGCCGGCAGTGTAATGGGTATTGGATTTGAAAAGGTATATCTGCTTCAGAATACACTGAACAGCGGAACCAGTGAGATCATTGCAACTTATGTATATAAGATGGGATTGGTCAGCAACCAATACAGCCTTTCTGCGGCAATCGGTCTTTTTAATAACGTGATTAACCTTGCGCTTCTGCTTCTGGTGAATCAGATATCAAAAAAGATGAGCAATACATCACTGATATAGGAGGGAGAGAACATTGACATCAAATGGAAAAGCAGTTAAACGAATGAAGATCAAAAAATCGAAAGAGGATAAAATCTTTGATATTTTTCTCTATGGGATTGCCATTATTATTTTGATTATTGTACTCTATCCGATGTATTTTATTATCATCGCTTCCTTCAGTAATCCAGCAGAAGTAGCTGCCGGGAACATCACATTTTTTCCCAAGGGAATTACCTTAAAAGGCTACCGCAAGCTGGCTGAATACTCACAGCTGTGGATCGGTTACAAGAATACCATTCTCTATACGGTAATTGGTACTGTAATTACGCTGGTAACGAATATTCCTGCAGCCTATGCCCTTTCACGGAAGGACCTTTACGGTAAAAAGTTTCTGACGGTATTTTTCCTGATTCCCATGTTTTTTACAGGCGGTTTGATTCCCACCTACCTGGCAATCAAACAATTTCAGATGCTGGACAATTTCTGGGTTATGGTACTGCCGTTTTCCGTGGTTACGTACTACATTGTCGTCGCCAGGACATTTTTTGGAAATACTCTGCCGGAGGAACTTTGGGAATCCGCACAGATTGACGGCTGCGGAACACTGACATTTTTTTTCAAAATGGTGCTGCCTCTGTCAAAAGCGGTATTGGCGGTTATCGCCCTGTGGGCGGCGGTAGGACAGTGGAATTCCTACTTTAATGCGCTGGTTTATCTGCGGAATCCGGATCTCCAGCCATTGCAGCTGGTGTTAAGAAATATTCTGATCAGTAATCAGACCATTGTCAGCATGACAACCGGAGCGGCGGCAGTTGAAGCAAAACAGACTGCAGAGCTGATCAAATATGCAATTATTGTGATTTCCAGTCTGCCGATTATGTGTATGTATCCATTTGTGCAGAAGTATTTCAACAAAGGGGTAATGCTGGGGTCACTGAAAGGATAGTGCCATATGCCGCAAAGTGGGGCGTGCAGATGGCGGGAAGGAATTATCAGACCCTCGCGGCAATCGCCAAATGGACGCGCCAGCGTGTCCGTCTGGCTCGTTGCCCGCGGGAATAAAGATAAGAGAAAAGGAGAAAAAGTATGAAAGCAAAAAAAGTAATGTGTATGTTGTTGGCAGCAGTTCTTGCAGGTTCTATGATGGCAGGATGCCAGGGAGAGGGTTCCGGGGAATCCGAGCAGTCAGCGGATAGTGGGAAAAATGATTTTCAAATCGTAACCGTCCGCTGGACAGATACCTGGCCCATTGACTATCTCCATGAGGGGATTATGAAAGAAATGGAAGATAAGGGTGATGTAAAGATTGACTGGAAGGTTTATTACGATACAGACTGGCAGGAGCAGAAATCACTGCTGCTGGCTTCCGGGGAGCTGCCGGATGCGTTCTGGGGAAATATATGCCTGAAGGATACAGACATTGCACAAAACAAATCTTATTTTCTGGAACTGTCTGATCTGATTGATCAAAACATGCCTAATCTTAAGAAAGTGCTGGAAAAAGAACCGGAACTGAAAGCCAGAATAACCGATCGTGACGGCAAGATTTACAGCCTTCCCAAAAAAGCTCCGCTGCGTCCGAAAGTAGATGGAAACTGCATGTATATTAATAAAAAGTGGCTGCAGAATCTGAACCTGGAAATGCCGAAAACCTATCAGGAACTGGAAGAGGTTCTCTATAAATTTGTGACGGAGGATGCTGATGGAGACGGTGATAAGGGAAATGAAATCGGTATAACCGGAAATGCCGGACAGTATGTTGCAAGTAATACCATGCGTGATCTGATGGCTCCGTTTGCTGCCATTGTAAGCCGGGATAATAATTATATGGGGCTGGATTCAGAAGGAAAACCTGTATTTATGCCTGCCCAGGAGAATTATAAAGAAGGCATAATGTGGCTCAATGAAATGTACCAGAAAGGGATACTGGATCCTGAATTTTTCACGCAGGAAGCGTCTATGGCTACCAGTAAAATTCAGTCTGCAAAAGTAGGATTGATTACCGGATGGACCGCTGATGCCGTAGCCGGACCGGTAGCAGACCAGTATGAGGTGGTTCCTGCACTTGAGGGGCCTGATGGCGGACATTACGTAGAATATGCCCCCAGTTTTCTGGATGTATCAGACCGTGAACTGGTGTTGACAAAGGATTGTGAAAATCCGGAGAAACTGCTTCAGTATGCGGATCAGTTCTATGATGATGAGGTATCACTGCAGACTTATTACGGCTCCATACCGGATCAGATTAAGAAAAATGACGATGGCACTTATGAAGTTTTGGTTCCCACCGATGGAAGTTCACTGGATACTTCCGCCTGGTCTAATTCCATGCGTGATTTTGGTCCCAAGTATATGAATGAAGACTTTTATTCCAAAGTTATTCTGCCGGAAGATCAGGGAGACGGAATCAAGCTTGCAGAAGATAAGGTCAATGAACAGTATGTGAAAACAGACCGGAACATCGGATTGCCCATGCTGAAATATACGGAAGATGAGCTGACACAGCTGACAACCATTGGAACCGATATCTACAAATATGTGGAAGCGCAGTTTGCCCACTGGGTAGTGGACGGAGGTATTGAAAATGAGTGGGATTCTTATCTGAAGCAATTAGACACCATGGGACTACAGGACCTGGTGAAGATTCATGATACCGCATTTCAGGCTTACCAGGACGCAAATAAAGGCTGATTCTTCCACAAAGTGTGACGCACAGCTGCCAGAAAGCAATTTTAAAACACGCTCTAGCACGACAGTCAGGAAGATGAAATTTCAAACATGCTTTGAAAATAACTTTGAGAAAATTCGAAAAATAATTTGATGAAGTACTTAGCAGGAACATTTGGAAGTTGCTGCTAAGTGCTGTTTTGTGTGTTTGATACACTACAGCCATCTGCGTGCTTCAATATAAATGGAGAACATTTCATGAAAATAACGAAATTATTTTTTTATAAAAAACGGGGAAGTTTTGCAAAAATGACGATGCGGATTCTGGTTCCGGTGGTCTTGCTTCTGCTGGCTGTTCTGGTGATTATGTTCCGGGGGATGGAGCAGGCAAGGACGCTGGCTTACCAATATATTAAGGATACGGCGGAGCTTTATGTGACGCAGATCAACCGAGATATCGAACAGATTCATGCGGAACAGATAACGCGGATGAGCCGTGAACTGGATATTGCACAGATTCCATCTGACATCGGACCTACAGACGGACAGTACTATAGTCTGCTTCTGAATGTGATGGAGCAGAATCAGATTCTGAAAATCAGATATGCGGAAGCCAGTAACTTCTATGTATATGACAGCCAGTCAGACCTGTTGATTCTGGATACCGGAATTTACTATCGTTCCAGCCAGAAAAGTGAAAAGATCAGGCGCCTGCTGTCTTTTCTGAAAGCAGACAAGGATAAAAATATTGCAAAATGGACTTATTTTAATGATGGGGAGAAGGACTATATCGCAGGTTTATGCTACGTAGACGGCGTGGCATCCGGCTGTCTGATTCCTGTGGAATGGATTTTTCATAATCTGACACAAAAGACAAAGGGGTATCAGGTCATTCCATTTATACAAAAACCGGATGGAGCTATTATGACAGTGAAAGATTCTCAGAAATATGACTATGATGAACTGATTCAAAAATCTATGGCGCAAGATCAGAAAGAACTGTACAGTTATAAAATCGGATACAGCGGAAGGATATACATGATTATTTATCCGGAGCATGGCATTTTGGAAAATGTAATTCAAATGCAGATGTTTCTTACAATTTTTGCTGTCCTGATTGCAGCAGGTCTTTTATTTGGAGCGTATAATTATTACCGCAGAATTTTAGTTCCCATGAGGCAGTTTATCGATGGGCTTAAGCGGACAGAAGAGGAACAGTGGATTAATGAAAATGGAACCAACAATATTATTGAACTGGAACAGGCGAGCAATGAGTTCAAAGGGCTCTTACGAAAAATCAAGCAGCTGAAAATTGAGATTTATGAAAAGGAACTGGAGCGGCAGAAAATAGAACTGGATTACGTTCAGGAGCAGATCAATCCCCATTTTTTCCTCAATTGCCTGAGCATTATCCATGGAATAGCCGAGGAAGCAAAAGAATCCAGAATTGTTACCATTACCGGAATGCTCTCAGATTATATGCGATATATTTTTCGGGATGCGTCTTCTAAGCGGACGGTTTCAGAGGAACTAAAGCACGTTTTGAATTATATACGCATACAGAAACTTAGGTATGGAGACGGGGCTTTTGCCTTCGAGGTAATACAGGATGATGACGTGAGTGCCTGCCTTCTTCCGGCACTTCTGCTGCAGACGCTGGTGGAAAACGCAGTCATCCATGCGGTTTCCCTGGATCAGCATATTGAAATCACCATGTATCTGGCTCTGGAAGAACATGAAGATGGAAAATATATGTATGTGACCCTGTCTGACACCGGAAAAGGATTTCCCCCAGAAGTGCTGGGAGCGCTGGAGGAGGGGAAGAATATTGTCTATGACGGCAGGAGGCATGTAGGACTTCAAAATGCGGTGCAGAGACTTCGGTTAATGTATAAAGATAAAGCACAAATCCATTTTTCTAATATGGATGATGGCTTTGGGGCGGTGACGGAAATTATACTTCCGGTGGAAGAAGTGTGAGGTCTATAAGATACAAAACAAGGCGGTATGTATGCTGAAAAGCACATATACTGCCTTGTTTGCGGGCGGTGCACAAATGATTTAAATCTGTTTGATCAGGTAACTTTGTCTGCCGTCACGAAGAAATACAGGAAGCGTATCGATATCTGCTTTTGCATCTACCCATTGACCGCCCTGGAAAACCTCGCCGGTTCTTGCAGAGGTCCAGCTGCTGTTTTCCGGCAGATACACTTTTCGGGAATCAGCGTGGGCTTCTACCATAGGTGCAACTAAAATATCGGAACCGTACATGTATTGGGTTTTCAGATCCCAGGTAACGGTGTCCTTTGGAAATTCATAGAACATCGTTCTCATAACGGGAGCTCCATTTTTATGTGCTTCTTCCATCAGGCTTCGGGTATAATCCCGGAGCAATTCACGTATTCCGATGAACTTTTTCATAATCTGGTAGTTTTCTTCCCCATAGCTCCAGATTTCATTATCTGCGCCGGTACCTTCAGTTTCTTCCCCGTTTACTTTATAGAGGGGTTCCCGTGGAAGGCGGTTGCCGTGAAGCCTCATTACAGGACAGAATGCACCGAATTGGAACCAGCGGACCAGCAGTTCCTGGAAGTCCGCATCGTGTATATTGCCCCCATGAAAACCGCCGATATCGGTAGTCCACCATGGAATTCCGGATAGTCCCATCTGCAATCCCGCAACAATCTGATTACGAAAGTCCTGATAAGTAGAGTGGATATCTCCCGACCAGATTAAGGCGGCATATTGCTGGCTGCCTGCCCAGGCACAGCGAACAAGGTTCAGGATGTCTTTCTGGCCATTGGAATTCTGTCCTTCGTAAAAGCCACGGGCGTATTCCTTGGGATAGATATTTCCCTGCTGTAATACACTTCCGCTATAATAACGGTAATTGTCATAATCATAGGTGCCGAATTCCGGTTCAGCTTCATCCAGCCAGAACGCTTTTATGCCATATTTATTATAATTGTCTTTGCATTTATTCCAGACGTATTCTCTGGCTTCCGGGTTGGTGGCATCGTAAAATACATTATTTCCCTGGAAATTCATCTGGACATTCATGCCATGATCGGTCTTGACTAGCAGGCCTTTTTGCTGCATCTCCTCAAAATTTTCACTGCGCCAGTCAACCTGAGGCCAGACAGAAACCATTATTTCCATGCCATAAGACCGGAGTTCCTCCACCATTGCTTCCGGGTCCGGGAAGAAATTTTCATCAAAACGGAAATCGCCGCAGCGGGTCCAGTGATAATAATCGATAATAAATACATCTACAGGTATTTTGCGCTTATGGTATTCACGTGCAATTTTGAGAACCTGTTCCTGATTATAATAGCGCAGTTTGCATTGCCAAAAACCTAATCCGTACTCCGGCATCATGGGTGCTTTGCCGGTTGCGGTACTGTACTGGGATTCTATTTCAGCGGGATTATCACCAACGGTAATCCAATAATCCATTTTCTTCGTACTGTCAGCTCTCCATTCCGTTGTGTTTTTACCAAATGATACACTGCCTACCGCCGGATTATGCCAGAAAAATCCATAGCCCGAACTGGAAACATAGAAAGGAACAGATGCCTGTGAATTACGGTGTGCCAGTTCCAGATTACATCCTTTTAGATCCAGAATATCCTGCTGATACTGTCCCATGCCGTAGATCTTTTCCTGGGAATCAGATTCAAAAGTAACTTTCAGGCGGTAATCTCCGCCTACATATGGATTAAAATGCCGCGCTCTGCGAATCAGTGCGCCTCCGCCATCTATTTCTTTTAGAATTACTTCTTTTCTGTCGTTGTAAAAAGTTACAACGGCAGCACTGTTCCAGCCGCGGGTATCAATAAGTGCCGAGATTTTTCCATTGGAAATCTCTGCGGTGTCTTCACCGGCTGTAATGATGGTCTGTACTGGCTCCTGGGGGAGCAGTGCACTGCTGGAGAGATCCAGCGGACCGTTAGGTACAGAAATCACGCGCAGGCTGTTTTTTCCCCACGCCATAATCCGTAATGTTTCACCGGCATTATGATATTCCAGATAATTTTCTCCACGAGTAAAGAATGACATATCGAACCTCCTATAAATTATATTTGCTTGTATTATATAATTCTTTCAGAGAAAATGCATTTACGATTCTGTCAGAGATTATTAAAATCATGTCATTTTACGAAATTGGCTTGGAGTCATTCCGGTTGCTTTTTTAAATGAGACAGAAAAATAATTGCTGCTGTCAAAACCTACCTCAATTGCGATTTCTATAATAGATTTACTGGTTTCCTTTAACAAATCCATGGACCGGTTAATGCGGTATTTGTTCAGGTAATGAATAGGTGTTGTACGAAAAGAATGTTTAAAAAAACGGCAGAACTGTTCTTTGCTCAGAGAAATAGCGGTCGCAAGTTCATTCAGATCCAGAGGATTTTGATAGTTTGCCTCCATAAAGCTGAGGATTTTCTTTTTCCGCTCTTCGTTAACATAGTCAGAGACCGATTTCAGATTATGCTTTTTCTCCTTTTGCAGCAAATGATACAAAATCTGATAGAGACAGCCCTTAATAATAAGTTCCCGATAAGGTTCAAAAGAGGAATAATTATGTATCAGATCAGCTAAAAGCTGCTGTACCGTTTCGTTTTTCCGCTCCGTATGAGACAATACATAGGAGGAGATAAAGGTATTGTCAAAAAAGGGGTCCAGCTGCTGTGTCTGGATGATGTCCGGATTCTTACTGGCGATAAAATCTGCATGGAAAACGATGGATGTAAAACGGCATTTTTGATTTTGGTATTGGTAAGCGCCGTGGAGGAGATTGGGCGGAATCAGAACCACGGTATTTTTCTCGGCAAATATCGAAATACCGTCTACGACAAGCTCGATTGCCCCTTCCGTAACAAAAAATATTTCTGCTTCTTCATGCCAGTGATTATAAAGGATTAACCCTTTTTCAAGGTATTCCATATCTTTATAAAGCTGTAACTGAAAATCCTGATTACCATGTGTAACCTGTTCCCGAAGAATTTCACTGTTGACAGGATTGTTTTTCATTGTGCTGCCTCCTTTCGAAACGTCTCGTCTTATATGTGAGTTCCTTGCAAAACGTCTCGTCTTACATGTGAGTTCCTTGCAAAACGTGATGTTAATAATGACAATATTTTAATGTTTTTTGCTGAAATTGGAATGGAATTATAAAAATCAGACACTATATTAAGAATTATAAACCGAAAAGAGTAAATTGGGAATATTTATTTTGCAGAAATAGGAGAATAGGAAATGATGCTTGTATGCAATTTTGGGGAATTATCCCAATTTGCGTGATATTTATGCCTTATTCACCAGATGAAGTGGATCGCATCCATTGAATTGTGGGGCAAATAACACATAAATTGGGACGTTGTAGCATTTTTGTTAAGCCAATAATCGGACTGTGATTCTTTGCAAAAGAAATTACGGAGCTGGCGGCTTATTTATCCGCTGACCTGATCATATCGGCGTATTGAGGGGTGCCGATTCCATATCCCCCGGCAACATCCAGAATATGTCCAGTGATGTAAGAAGAATCATCACTGGAAAAAAACAGTGCGGCGTTGGCGATATCTTCCGGAGAAGCCATTCTGTTTAACGGTACATGGGACAAAAAAGATTTAATAAATGCTTCCGGCATATTTTTCAATGCTGCATCTGTGGCTGTAAGGCCGGGCAAGACGGCGTTGCAGCGGATATTCTGGCGTGCGTACTGCATGGCGATCTGCTGGGTGATGTTATTCACCGCTGCTTTGGACACACCATAGCCTATTCTGGTGATATCCGGGATCATACCGCCGATAGAAGAGATGTTTACTACGGAACCGCCGCCGCCCTGAATCATATGTGGGATGACCAGTTTGGTTATGCGGTAAACACTGCCTAAGTTCAAGTCCAGTATCTCGAAAAAAGCCTCTTCATTTCCGTTTACCAGATCCAAATCCTCTGAGGGCTTTCCCACACCGAAATTATTGATTAATATATCGATCCTGCCGGTGTGTTTCACGGTTTCTTCCACCATGGATGCATAACTTGCCTTGTCGGTGGCATCAAAGAAGACAGGAAACATTTTATAGCCTTTGGACTTATATTGATCACATATCTCCTGGGTTGCTTCTACACGGCGCACACCCATATAGACGGTAGCTCCGCTTTCAGCCAGTTTTAAGGCACAGGCAAGACCAATTCCCTTTGTTGCCGATGTTATAAGTGCTGTTTTATTTTCCAGCTTATTCATACCTGATTCACCATCCTAATCTCTTTATAATCCTGATTAGTATTCGTATAATCTCGTATTTTATGCGATTCTGATGGGCTGTTTCCGCTGACTGAAAGATACCTATTAAGTTAAATAGCTTATCTTATTGCAGTGATGTTCAGCAATTTACAATCATATAAAGCGAATAAAAAAGGGAGAAAGGCAGACACTTATTTATGAAAATAGATAAAGGAGAATATCGGCATTCGGTAAAAAATTTGATCTTGCTTATTATAGAAGGATTTTAAAAAGGTGTGCCGTATAGTGCTGTAGCCAATGAAAAGAAATAAATTACATTATGCATGGTTGATTCTGCTTGGGGTTATTTTGATCCGGGGATTTGCCGGGGGTGGAATTAATATGACATCAGGGCTGTTTCTGTATCCCGTTTCACAGGAAATAGGAGTGGGAATGGGCTCCCTGTCCATTTACTTTAGCATTACTTCAATTGTTATGGTCTTATGGCTTCCATTTGCAGGAAAACTAATTAATAAATACGATATCCGCGTGGTGGCAATTGCAGGTGCCGTTCTGCAGGCGCTTTCTTTTGCAGGAATGGGATTTATGAATGCGGTATATGGATGGTATCTGTTGGCAATTCCCTATGCAATGGGAGCCACAATTCTGGTAAGTCTGTTAGGACCGATTCTCATTAATCGGTGGTTTGCAAAAAACGCGGGAATGATGATGGGAATCCAAATGGCGTTCGTCGGGCTGTTCGGCGCAGTTTTTCAGCCTGTCACATCAAATATTATTTCCGGCAGGGGCTGGCGGAGCGGTTATATTTATATAGGAGGAGCAGCCTTTATAGTGGTTGTATTAACTGCACTGATACTGCTTAAAAACAGACCGGAAGATATAAAACTGGAGCCGTTCGGAGGCGGAAGCCAGCCTGATGAAAAAGGCGCAGCAGAGCAGGTTCATGAAGCAGAGGTGATCAATGAAGCAGAGCGGATCAATGAAGCAGAGCGGATCAATGAAACAGAGCGGATCAATGAAGCAGAGCAGATCAATGAAGCAGAGCAGGTTCATGAAGCGGAGCGGGTTTATGATACAGAGCGGATTGCGCATACATTGGATTTGGATATATCAGAAAAGGAAGCGCTTCGGTCCACTTCGTTTTATCTGCTGTTGTTTTTTATGATTGCAATCACTGGAATTGGGGTTTTTACACAGCATATTCCCACTTACGGTTCTCTGCTGGGCTATAGTACCAGGGAAACAGGTAATGCATTGGCATATGCTTCTATCGGCAGTGCCGTTGGTTCCATTGCAATTGGTATAATTAGTGATAAAATTGGCAGCCTCAAGACATGTTATGGAATAATTGGAATTGGTTTTATTGCAATTGCAGGATTTTTATTAAGTGGAAGCGGATTTTTGATTTTTAGCTTATCCACATTTCTGCATGGTCTGATCAGTTCGTCAATCATGGTTTTAGCACCAATTCTGACGATCAAGTTTTATGGACAGAAAGACTATGAAAAAATATTTGCAAAGGTGTCCATGGGGGCTCCTATTGCATCCATAATTCTGATCCCGGCTTATGGCTTTATATTTGATTTGACAGAAAGTTATCTGGTTGTTCTGATTGGAATGATCAGTCTGCTGGTGATTGCGGTGCTGTGTATATCCATTGGATGGAAAAACAGATGTACTCATTCGGGTTGCCCGTCACCATGGAGAAGGAAAAGATAAAAGAAACAGCCTGGGTGGTGAAAATCATTCAGGCTGTTTTTGTGTGAAGCTGACTTCATGTTTATATTGACAAATGCAATTTTTTGGTATAATATGAAGTTAACTTCATAAGAAGTATACTTCACATTGAAAAGGGGTGTTGTATGAAGACCAGAGTTAAAGAATTACGAACGAGTATGGGTTTAACACAACAACAGCTTGCAGATTTGGTTCATGTGTCAGCAAGAACGATTATTTCTATTGAAAAAGAACAATATAATCCATCTCTTATGCTTGCATTCCATATTTCTGAAATTTTTGGCGTAAGCATTGAGGAATTATGCTGTCTAAGAGAAAATTCAAAAATGGAGGGTAAAGAAAATGAAAGTATTAAATAAACGTGGTCTTATAATTGGTACCACAACAGCAGTTTTAGCTATTATATGTTTCGCTGCCTATTTCAACTATTCTGAACAACGATTCATGATATCAGGTGCTTTGCTTATTGCACTTTCAGCGGTTAATTTAATAAGAGCATTTTCAAAAAAAGGAGTATTGGAAGAGCTTGCGGAAAACGCAGATGAAAGAGATTTATATCTGGTTATGAAAAGCAGTCATTTAGTTATTAAGATTATGAATTATGTGATATGCTGTTTTACGTTTGTTTTTATAATACTATATGCTATATATAAGTTTCAATATTTCGTTGTTATTGCCGGCACCTTATGTGGGGTGCTTGTTATGATGTTTATTGTGTTGCTGGTGGTGAGTGTTTATTTGGAGAAACGAGAATGAACGTCCGGCAGTAATTGCAGGGATGTTAAATCCAAAATTCTCTAATTTTGTGGTGAAAATAACATTATTGAATAGGTGAGTGAAATTAATAGGTCAATGGTCTTCTGCTACAATACAGAAGACCAGAATTACCTTAATTGTTACTTTTATGACCTTAATTTTAATCCTAAGAGGCCGCATCCATAAGCGGCTTCTTCTTTTATGCCGGGAATGGCTAGCTCAGCCTTAAATGTACTGGCAAACAGCTGTTGGAGCAGTGGATTCATTCGAATTCCGTTCCCGCTTCCAATCAGAGTTTTGATAGGTTTTACATCTTTGGGAAACTGCGTATATAAATCATAAAGTTCTGTGCAGATACCTTGAAGAATGCCAAGTGCAAAATCGCCGGGATGGAAATTTGTTACCTTGAGGTTTTGAATGGAACCAGTAATAGAAGCATCCTGTCTTGTGCCACAAAATCTGGTGTCTATTTTTAATGTCTCAGCGTGGGCAGCTGCATCAAAAGCCATACGGTTCATGACTTCATACGTGGAAATCTGAGGAGAGATGCCAAACTGCTCCAGGGTTTCTTCGAAGAAATTTTTCAAAAGGGAATAGGAATATCCGCCGCACAGGGAGGAGCCCGCCAGCAGATAGGTATCTCCCAGGTAAGGCCTGCATTCAATTTGGGCTGACTGGTATGGAGTCTGTGTCATAATAGAAATCTGACTGCCGGTACCTACATTTACCAGACAGGCATCTTTAGAATTCACAGAAGCCAGAAAGCTCGCCTGATTATCTCCCAGAGCTGCCGTGATTGGAATACCGGAAGCCGTTTTTCCTATATAGCATTCACCGCAGGCAATTTCCGGCAGTATATCTGCTGATAAACCAAGAGATGTAACTGCGGCAAGATCAAATTGCCTGCTATTTATATCATACATGCCAAGACTGGCAGCCATACTTTGGTGAATCAAAGGGGTACTGCGGTTAGCCAGGCGCATAGCGATATAGTCTGGAATCGTACAAAGAGAAGCGGCATCAGAGGGAATCAGCCGGTTCACATGATTATAAAAATGTGTGGTCATACCGAATCCGGCAGCCATAGCGTATCCTGTCCTGGCAGATAAAAAGCCTGCGTAGGTCAAGTTCTGCTCCGTGGCGGCATCACCTCTTCCATCCTGCCAGGTAAAGAGGGGACTTACTGCCTGCCCCTGATGATCTACATAAAGTATCCCATGCATCTGCCCTGTGATACCGATGCTGATAATGTCTGAATAGGATTCCAGATAATGATTTACCATTGCATTGCAGGTATCCAGGATGACAGCAGGATCCTGCAAGCGTTCAAAGGACTGAGCACCGGGCAGGGCAGAATGATTTGGTTGTGTGGATGCATCCAGTAAAGTTTTACTGGATGCATCTATCAGAACGGAACAAATGGTGGTTGTTCCTATATCAATACCAATAGATTTCATATGATTAAAGTTCCTCCTTTTACATTTTGGGTGTGTGTTTTAAAAAGACTCTAAAGGGTGCAATTTTAGGTTACAAATATATTTCGAACAATTCAAGTTTTTATTTAGCAAGAACATAGTGAGCCAATATGGTTATAAAACACTAAATTTGGGTTTTGCTGATTAAATTACACTTTGTGTATGATAGGTAATGTACGAAAAGATGGGCGTGGGAAACTGGTATGGACTCCGTCAGCTGGCCGCAGAACTGGTATTTTCTAACCTTTCCGAAGCGCTTTTTGGCGGCACGCGGGCATAAATAGGCTATATCCATGTGGACCACCTGCCTTTCTATATATGGAATATAGCATGTGAAATGGAATTTGTCAATTGATTTGACATATTATTAAAAATAGATTATGATGATCTAAATAATTGTTTGAAAAGGGGATTACCATGGGAAATGCAAATAATATGAAGCTGCGCAACCAAAGAAGTATTATTAATTTTCTTCGGCAGCAGCCTATGTCACGGGCGGATTTATCCAGGCGGACAGGACTGACCAGAGCGGCTATTTCTGTTTTAATTGATACATTGCTGGGTGAAGGAATTGTGATTGAAGACCAGCTGGTTACGGGGAAAGTAGGCAGAACGTCTGTAACGATAAAGTTAAATCCTGAAAAATACAGTATCTTATCCATTAATATTGCCAGAGATATCTGCAGCGTCGGACTTTGCGATTTTTCTGGAGACATACTGATGGTTGAAAAGTTTCCACAGAAAAAAGGGGTTCCGGCAATACAGATGCTCAACTGTCTTTGTCAGAAAGCGTTTGATTTTTTGAAAGAAGACGGAGGTGTGGACAGATTGCTTGGTGTTGGTATTACAGCCCCTGGTCCTTTAGACAGCATGAATGGGACAATTTTAAAACCTTCGAATTTTGAGGATTGGCATCAGATAGAGGCAGCCAGTTATTTTAAGGAAAGATTTGCATGTCCTGTCTATATAGAAAATAATGCCCAGGCATTGGCGATGGCAGAACGATATTATGGAGCCGGTGTCCGGGAAGAAAGTTTTCTGGAATTAATTGTAGATACCGGAGTTGGAGGGGGACTTATCTTAAATGGGAAACCTTATAAGGGCATTCATGGATACTGCGGTGAAATCGGACATACTACGGTTAATTTGGATGGAGAGCGATGCAGCTGCGGGAATCATGGCTGTCTGGAACTCTATGCCGCGATACCAAATGTTTTGCGGTCTGCCATGGAAAAAGATAATTCCTTAACAAGCTGGGAAAAAATTATGGATGCCTATGAAGAAGGAGCAGCAGCCGCTGTCTGGGTGGTGGAGCGGGAATGCAGGTTACTGGCAGCATCTTTAACTACTATAATGAATCTCCTGGATGTGGGGGTCGTATTTGTATCCGGAGAATTATTATACAAAGGATTTTTTATATATCCCTTTATGGAACAACTGATGAAGGATCAGATGCTAGGTCACAGAGAGAGGGCTATCAGGATCTGTCCATCGGGCTTACCAAAAGAATCGGCAATGATAGCTGGTGCTAATCTGGTTCTGGAGCAGTATACGGCATGTTTTGAAAATAACAAATAATAAATTAATATTTCAGAAACAAAAATCAAACATGATACAAATATTAAAAAGCTATTCTCTTATCATCAAATAAAACACAGACAAAACAAAAAGAATTGGAGAATAAGAGAATGGCGAAATCAAAATTAGTAAAAGCAAATCAAAAAATTGCTGAAGAAGTAGTTGGCGGCTGCAAGAAGATTGAGACAGGAGTAGTTGGCGGCTACAAGAAGATTGAGACAGGAGTAGTTGGCGGCTACAAGAAGATTGAGACAGGAGTAGTTGACGGTTACAAGAAAATTGAGACAGGTGCAGTAGGTGGCTTCAACAAAATTGCCGATAAATTCGTGGATCTTTATCTTACGAAAGAAGGCGAATCAGTAGAAGAAGCCCGAGCAAGGCTGACAGAAGAACAGAATAACAGAAAAGCATCCGGAAAGGCAGGTAACCGATAATGAAAAAAAGTACATTTGTATCTATGATATTAGGGACAATTGGAGGAATTTTATTTGCTTTGGGTATGTGCATGGCTTTGATTCAGGAGTGGAATGCATTCAGACCCGGTATTATCATGGGAGCGATTGGTATAGCAGTTCTTTTTATTATGGTATTTGTCTGGAGAAGGATGGAAAATAAGGCGCCCATCAGGCTGTCAGGCAAAACAATTGGGGCAACGCTGATTGGTATCTTGGGAGCATTGCTGTTAGGTGCAGGCATGTGTCTTACCATGGTTTGGAGCCATATGGTGGCAGGCATTGTGATTGGGATCTTTGGAATTATTTTAATTCTTTGCCTGATACCTTTCGTGAAAGGATTAAGGGATGTGTAAACAGGATATATCCACGTTCCTGTAGGCGAAAACGATAATCGTATCAGTGCGAATATAAAAATAATCCAAATTAGTATTGTTCCGATAAAAGACACTATATTATTCCGAATAGCTTGCTATTATTCCGATAATTGGGTATAATAACAACTAAAGAAGGAAGTGATAAAGATGTCAATGACAACAAAACAAGCCGCAGAAAAGTGGAACATTTCAGACAGGCGGGTCAGAATTCTTTGTGCTGAAGGAAAAATACCTGGCGCTTACCAAGAAGGCCGTGGGTGGAAAATACCCCATGATGCTATAAAGCCGTCAGATGGCCGTTATAAGTCTGCTGATAGTTTGCTGGATATGATTGACAGCAAAAAGAAAGAATTAGATTCCAGACGTCCATTGACCGAAGGAGAAATTGAAAGACTTAATGAAGAATTTACGGTTGAGTATACCTATAATTCCAATGCAATCGAAGGCAATACATTGACACTACGTGAGACGGACATGGTTTTGAGGGGACTTACAATTGACAAAAAACCACTAAAGGACCATATAGAGGCAGTCGGCCATAAAGATGCATTTGAATTTGTTGGTGAACTGGTAAAAGATCAGATACCTCTTTCTGAACGGATTATCAAAGAAATACATTATCTTGTGTTGGCAGATAAAAGAGAAGACCGTGGTGTCTACCGCCGGGTGCCTGTGCGTATCATGGGAGCAAAACATGAACCCGTACAGCCATATCGCATTATGCCTTGTATGGAACAGCTCTTGCAAAAATACGAGAAAAGTACAGAGCATATCATCTCACGTCTGGCACTATTTCATATTGAGTTTGAGGGGATTCATCCGTTCATTGACGGAAATGGCAGAACTGGCCGTCTCCTTGTAAATTTAGAACTTATGAAAGCGGGGTATCCGCCAATTGACATAAAATTTACGGATCGGATAAGTTATTACAATGCATTCGATGCATACTATGGTTCAAATCATAGTCTTCTGGCAATGGAACACCTGTTTGCCGGATATGTGAACGAGCGGTTAGATATGTATCTGAATATGTTGTAATAAGCTGAAACAAAGGAACTGTTCTCCGAGTGGAATATGCAGAGAAAACAGGTAAAGGGCAACTGACAGACAACAAAATATCAAAGAAATGATAAGCAGGAAATGTGTGGAATGCATATTTCCTGCTTTTTTAAGGTTGAGTTAAGGTTAAGAATAGCTGAGGATAAGAGAGCAGGTATATGCTATGTATATCACTTGTGAAGAAATAATATAGAGAATATGGAGGATATGAACATGAATAGTATGATATGGCTGATAACAGGATTGGTTTTATTGGTACCGGCAATGGTGGTGTTTTTTTATCATCTGGGGAAATGGATTTATAAGGATGCAAAGAGCAGAGGAATGCGCCCCGGACTTTGGACAGTCATTGGTCTGTCAGGACAGAATATGGGAGGATTTCTTATTTATCTTTTAAGCCGAAAGAGTAAAAAAGAGATGGAGACAGAGGCGGAGCGAAAATGTGTAAGGATCAGCTGCGGGGCATTTATCATAATGAATCTGGGTATAATCTGCTGCATTGTTTATATCATAAATCTTTGATTACGCAGGATGATACCAGAGCGTGTTTGAAAATATAGTCGGAGGTAATACAATGAAAAGAGATTTGATATTGAAAATTGAACATATGACAAAAGGCTATCGGACCCAGGAAGTATTAAAAGATGTGAATTTGGAAGTGGAGTCAGGTCACATCGTGGGTCTGCTGGGGAGAAATGGAGCAGGAAAGACAACACTTCTAAAAACGATCCTGGGACTGGGAGTTCATTATAAGGGTAAAATTTATTTCCGGGACCGGCTGTTAAATCCGGAGGACCTGAAACAGAAAAGCCGGATTGGATCGCTAGTTGACGTCACATTTTTTGACGACCTGACTGCCTGTGAAAATTTGAAAATACCCATGATGATTACGAAAGGATTAGGGAAACGAGATGCAGTCAGCCAGATAGATGAGATTCTGGAATTTGTGGATTTGGCAGATGCAAAGAAGAAGCGGGTAAAGACCTTTTCCTTTGGAATGAAACAGCGGCTAGCCTTGGCACAGGCGCTTATTACGAAGCCGGAGCTGCTGATCTTAGATGAACCTTTCGTAGGTCTGGATCCCATAGGAATAGAGGAAACCACAAGCCGATTGAAACAATTGTGTGAAAAGCAGAATACTTCAATTATCTTTTCCAGCCATCAATTGACGGAAGTGGAAGAACTTGCGGATGAAATTGCAGTTTTAAGCAGGGGGAAAATCACCTGCATGGATACATACAAAAATATCAGGCAAAGCGGGCAGTCTTTGATTGAATTGATGAAATAGGGAGGGGGCAGGAATATGAATTTGCTGCAAGTATATAGGATGGAGTTGTATAAGATGGGAAAAAGAAAATCAAGCCGGATGCTCTTGATTCCCTGTTTGTTAGTAATTTTGATTTCCCTTGGAATCGGAAGCGGGAATGTGACAGTTACACGGGCAGGGGCGTCTACCCAGACGCTGGTATCTTGCATGGATTATTTCATTTCAGTCTGGAATATATTATCTGGCTTTGGAATAATCGGCATTTTAGTTATATTAACCGCTTCGTTACAGTTTTCCGGCGAAATAGAGAGGGGGCAGATTAAGACAAGTCTGCTTAGGGTTGGAAAAAGAAGTCAGGTCATTCTGGCAAAATTATTTGTAATGACTACAGTGGTGATCATAATGTCTTTGGTTTTAACGGTAACGATAATAGGCTGTTATTATTGGATTATAATACCCGCGGGTATGGGGAACGGAACATTTGCCATATCTATAGAAGGATTGACGAATTACAGAGTATTTGCGGCAGTTCTCTGCTGGGCGGCAAATTATGTTCTTTTAAGTGCAGCGGCATTTTTGGCGGGGACTTACTTTGGCCCCTTTGTAACATTTTTTATAGTACTGATATTTATGTATGGGGAAACCTATTTCGTGACCATGGGTTCCTTTAGATTTGTCCGTTATCTGCCGGAAGGATTTGTGAACTATTTGATGACAGGCGGGTCAATTAAAATAACCGATGTGATTTTAATTGCTGCTTGTACTTTAGGAATAACAGGTGTTATGATATTTATAACAATGAATATTTTTAAAAGGCAGGATATTCGATAACATATGCTGCTGAATAAAGGAGATGCGGCAAGATATGAGGAAGAGAATATTACTGGCGGATGATGAACGGGAAATTATAGAATTATTGAGATTGTATCTTGAGAAAGATGGGTATGATGTATTAGCGGTGGGGGATGGACTGTCAGCACTTCAGATTCTTCGGAGGGAAAAAGTAGATTTAGCCATGGTTGATATTATGATGCCCAATCTAAATGGCTATGAATTAATCAAAGCGATCCGTAAGGAGAAGAATCTCCCAATTATAGTGATTTCGGCAAAAGGAGAGACGGCGGATAAAATCTTGGGATTGGGGCTTGGTGCAGATGACTATATTGTAAAACCATTTGATCCTTTAGAAGTTGTTGCAAGAGTGGATGCAAATATACGAAGGTTTTACTGTCTCAGTCAGAGTAATGAGGATGAACCTTTAAAAGTGCATGACCTGGAATTGGACTTGCAGCAATGTACCCTCAGCAGAGGGAAACAGACGGTTGAACTGACATCGATTGAGTTTAAGATATTGAAGCTTTTCATGGGTGCACCGGGCAGAGTATTTACAAAAAAGCAGATCTATGAGGCGGCATGGGAGGAACAATATATCGTAGACGATAATAATATTATGGTGTATATCAGCAAAATCAGGGATAAAATCGGAGAAAGGAATGGAGAGTCTTATATCAGAACAATCAGAGGGCTGGGGTATAAGATGATTGCAGAATAAAATGAGGAGAAAAGAAAAGAGCCTGAGCATATATCTGATAAAACAGTATATCAAATATTCCATCCTGATTATCGTACTGACCAGTATATTGGGATTAGTTACATCGTATATTCTTGTGAGCGATAAGGATGTGCTTCATATATTCAGTGCGGAAGAAGTAATCGGGCAGGACTATGAAAAGAGCGATATAACAGCGCTGGAAGATTTTGACGGATGGATTGAAATACTGAATGGGCAGAACCAGGTGATCTATACAAAGGGAAATGTATTAGAAAAAAAGGCATCCTATACCCAGGAAGAATTACTGGAGCAGAAAGGAATTGAATACCTGTTAAAGCAAAAGGTTACTAAAATCGCAGGGGTTTTAGAAATCAATAAAACAGATCCAAAAATAAAAGAACCCCGGTACGTGTGCACAACGACCTATTTCAAAGGGCTGGATGGGGAACGTTATCTTGGTATTGTAAAATTCCCGGCAGGAAAGCTAAAAGCCAGTTTTACTTTTTATAATCCCAAGGGAGATATGGCGGCATGGCTGAGAAATACCAGCATATTGCTGGGTGGCGGGTTTTTCGTGATATTTTTAATGTGCATCTGGTGGTATGCCAAATCAATCAAACGGCATGTAGGAGAACCGAATAAGAAGCTTGCAGCAGGACTTGCTGAGCTGACTGCAGGAAATTATGAACTGCGGCTTTCACTGCAGGCGGAGTATGAGTATTGTGCCATTGAGGAGTCTTTTCAGGTATTGGCGCAGGAACTGCGTGAGGCAAAGAGGCAGCGCCGGCAGTATGAAAAAGAAAAACAGCAGCTGTTTAGCAATATAGCCCATGATTTACGTACACCAATCACAACAATCAGGGGATATGCGAAAGCAATTGCGGAGGGTGTGGTAGAAGAGGAGGAGAAAAAACGGGAGTATATTGGTACAATCGTAAAAAAGACGGACCATTTAAATGAACTGGTGGAATTATTACTGATCTATACAAAGTTAGAGAACTCCGAATATCAGTTTGTGTATGAAGAAACAGATTTCACCGAATTTGTGCGTGAGGTAGTAATTGAGTATATGGATGATTTTGAAAGAGCAGAAATGGAACTGGAGCTGGAGATTCCTGAGAGAGAGATCAAATTGCTTATAGCAAAGACAGAGATCAGGAGGGTGATAGGAAATCTTTTGATCAATGCAATCAAACATAATCCGCCCAATACGAAAGTCCGTTTGAAACTTTATGAATATGTTGATGAGAATCATAATATGGAGCATGTTAATGACTATATTAATGAGCATGTTAAGGATCATAACAAGAAGCAAAATAAGTCGGTTATTTTTGAAGTTGCAGATAATGGAAATCCCATTCCGGAAGAGGTGAAACTGCATATGTTTGAACCGTTTGTAAGTGGGAATGAGTCCAGAACGTCCGGAAGCGGAAGTGGTCTGGGACTTAGTATCTGTAAAAAAATAATGGAAAAGCATCATGGAAGCCTTGTATATAAGGAGTCTGAAAATCTCTGGAAATGTTTTCAGATAAGCTTCGGTAATTCTGGAAATCGGGAAGATTTGACGTGATAGTTCATCTATCGCGTATCTTCCCGCTCATTTAGACGCAGCCTGAATATCAGGATACAAATGGACCTGTTAACTGAAAAAAATCACAGTCTTTATATGGATGGTCAAAATGTACCGGAAGGTCTTTTTCAAAGATTTTAACGAAGCCAGCTTTTTCATAAAATTTATGAGCACGTTCCGTGTTCTTAGGGGTGTCCAGAAGAAGCGCTTGAAATGCGTGCTGCTTTGCAAAGGTAAGCAGTTCAGCATATAACTGCCGTCCCAAATGATAAGGCTCTCCCCGGTATGCCTGATTTACAAAGAACTTTTTTAATACGCCTATACCGTTACCGCAATTCATAAGCCCAATACTGCCGATTATATGTCCATGATCTGTGGCAACCCAAAAGCAGCCTCCATCTGAAAAATATTTTTCCCGGATACATAGCAGTTCAGGCTGGTCGTCTACGCTGACGGCGGGCCTTGTTCCATCATTCTGGCAACTGAGCACAAGTGCGATAATTTCATCTCTGTCGGCTTCTTCAAATAATCTAATTTTAATCATATTCATTCTCTCCTTGCTTTCTGCAAATGTTGTTGTATTATTAACAGCTATTGCCATAATCTGGCGTTTCCGTTATAATAACATCATACAAAATTTTAATCAAATTGAAATATTTAAAATAATAGTTCAATATTTTTGAATAAATGTGGAGGTGGAAGATGGATCTTAAATATTTGCAAACCTTTCGGACAATTGTGGATGAGGGGAGTTTTTCCAAAGCTGCTGATAAACTGAATTATACACAGTCAACCATTACCTTTCAGATCGGTCAGCTGGAGCAGGAGCTTTCAGCCAAACTGTTTGAGAAAATCGGCAGGCGCATGGTTCTGACGAAAGCCGGAGAACAGCTGATTCCTTATGTGGACGACGTGATGATTTCTGTACATAAGATGCGGTACTTTGAAGGTGATCTGGCAAAATGCCAGGATAATTTACGGATTGGAGTGGGAGAATCGCTGCTTTGCTATCTGCTGCCTCCTATACTAAAGGAGTTTCACAAGAAGGCACCCGATGCCAAACTATATCTCCGTTCCATGAATTGTTATGACATACGAGATGAATTGATGAATGGTACACTTGATTTAGGGCTGTTCTATGAAGAAGCTGGAGGATTAGGAGCCAGTCTGGCTGCCAGCCCCCTTGGAAGCTATTCACTGGCGCTTGTGGCTTCTCCGGAAATAAAGCAGGATTATCCGGATTTTATAACGCCCAATCAGAAAATTCCCCTCCCACTGATTATCAACGAATCCAACTGCATCTTCCGGCAGATATTTGAACAGTATCTCCGGGATAAAGGGATACAGCTGGACCATACAATAGAATTATGGAGCATTCCCACCATAAAAAATCTGGTTAAAAACAATGCGGGCATATCTTTTCTCCCACGATTCACAGTTCGGGAAGAACTGGACCGCGGAGAATTAACCGAGATTCCCACAGATCTCAGGAATGTTCGAATATCCGCGGTATGCGGACATCATAAAAATAAATGGATCAGCCCTGCTATGGAGCTGTTTATCCGGCTGGTAAAAGAATGTCCCCGGATAGAATTTTAGCATATCACTATAGATTTTTGACATATGAACGGAAATATAAATCTGATATAATTATAAAAATTACCCTTGCTTAAGTGACAGATTAAGCAGGGGTTTCGCTGTTTAAGCTGTCAGATGTAAATTAAATCATGCTTTGAAATGGAAGTTTCATCCAGAGAATCAGATGCAAAGCCTTTTATTATAAGCACTTTTCAAATAAGCATCTCTACATAGAGCCTAAATCAGTTTACCGCATGACATTTTCCATGATAGAATATGACAATAGGAGGGTTTTTACATGGGAAAGATACTTGGGAAAATATCCTGGAAAAAGTTTATTAAGAATTTGTCTATCCGTCAGAAGATGCTGCTGGCGCTGACGCTCTGCGTTATTCTGCCGATTATTCTGCTGGGTATCATCACCACAACCAGAGTGCTGCGGCTCAGCGAGCAGAATCAATATGAAATACAGATCAACCAGCTGACAAAGTCCGGGAAGGATGTTGAAAAACTATATGATACTGTGATTCAGGAGATATCAGCTCTGGCGGGTGACCGTTCTATTCAGGCGATTGCAGCGGGAAATGCATCTGTCATGGACTTCAAAAATGCTGCCAAAAGTATGCTGGAGGCAAGCGAAATGATAAATAGCTGCAGCAGTATTGCCCTGAGTAAAAACGGACAGGTGCTGTTCCAGAGAGGTCCGCGCTATATGGATGAGCGGGAAAACACGGAATACACCAGGCAGATCGAGGAGGAAAATGTCCCGTATCTGTGGGCAGCGGAACATCCTGTCACCTTTAAAAGAGGAATTAATGTGAGTACGTTAAGTCAGATTTCTTACTATATGACGATTATGAAGGGGCTTACCCTGGAGAATGAAGGCGTTATCAGCGTACATATTAATGCACCTGAATTTATTGGCCAGTTTACCCCTTATCAGGGAGAAAACATGATTGCAGATGTATTCATTTTCGATAAACAGGGAAGCGTGCTTGCAGAAAACAGTAATAATGAGGAACTGCGCAATCTTTGCTGGGAGGAATTTCAAAATCAGGGAAAGAGCGAGGATTCCGGATATTTCCCGGTAAAAACAGGCAATGAGGGTTACATTGTACTATATACCAAATGCGGTTTTGGCGGCTGGTATTTATTTCAGGTTGAGAAGAAAATTTCCATTTATAATACACAGATCACCTTTATAGTCTGCGCGGTGCTGTTGTGTGTGGTATTTGGATTCGTATACAGTATGATTCAAAACAGGACAATTATTATGCCTCTGCACCACCTTTCAAAGCGTATTGATGTTGTAAAAAGCGGTGTACTTGAAAAAAGAGATTATGAGACGGCGCATGATGAAATGGGAAATGTGGAGAAGGGATTCGAAGATATGGTCTCCCATATCAATGAACTGATCAATCAGGTTTATATCCAGACCATCAAGACCCAGGATGCGGAGAGAGAGATGCTGCTTGCAAAGATGAATCCGCATTTTCTCTATAATTCTCTGGATTCCATACACTGGCTGGCAATCCGGAATAAGGATTACGAGGTAAGTGAACAGCTGGAAGCCCTGGCAGATGTATACCGCCATATCCTGCGGTTTGGAGAAGGAATGATCTCCATCCGGGATGACATGGAATTTATTGATAATTATCTGTTCCTGCTGGATTTTCAGATGGGAGACCGGGTAGCATTCATAAATGATATACCGGAAGAACTGCATGCTTACTTAATACCTAAGCTGATTACCCAGCCGCTGGTAGAAAATGCGGTCCAGCACGGACTGCGGGATGTGAATACAGGCGGAAAAGTAAAAATCAGGATGCGCAGGCAGCAGGAGGACCTGATCATTACAGTACTCGATAATGGAGTGGGCTGCGATGTGGAAAAAATCAGAAAGCTATTAAAAGATAAAGAGGGAAAGGAGGCATTTGCACTGCGCAATATCGATGAAAGAGTCCGGCTGCGTTATGGGGAAGAATACGGACTTAAGATGTACAGCAAAAAAGGCATAGGCTGTATGGTACAGGTCAAAGTGAAGCTGGAGGCAAAAGTGTGAACGAAAATTAAGATATAGAAAGGATGCCGCGGGTATTACTATGAGATTAATGGTTGTGGATGACAACAGACAGATACGGGAGGGAATCCATTACGGGATTGCGTGGAGTGAGTATGGGATCGATGAAGTGCGGGAATATGCCGATGGGGAGGAAGCCAGAGAGGTACTGAATACCTATCAGCCGGATATTATCATAGCGGATATTAAGATGCCGGGAATGGACGGTCTGCAGTTGTTAGAGCACGTGAGAGAGCTTAGAAAAAACTGCAGGTATATTTTGTTAAGTGCGTATTCAGATTTTACCTATGCGCAAAAGGCAATACGTCTTGGTGCGGATGATTATATATTAAAGCCCATCAAGCCGGGAAAATTAGTTGAAATAGTGATGAAAAATGCCAGAGATCTGCTGGAGTCACAAAAGGAAAAGAAGGCTTATTATGATGTTTATGAAAAGAGCTTTCTCCATTCCATGGTCAATGGCGGGGAAATTGAAAATGTGGAAAAGTTCAGTCAGATGCTGGAACATAAATATCAACTGAAGCTGCCTGCCAATTATGCTTTCCTGGCTTTGCTCTGGATGGAGCAAGCGGATGGCTCCATGCGGAAAAGGCCCTTAAAAGATCAGGCGGCGGAACAGATTAAGGAGAGGCTGGCAGAGCATGGAATCGTATTTACCCTCCAGGAAGATCTGCTATTATTCTTTGGGAAAGGCGACCGGTCCCAGCTTCTGAATCTGGATTATCAGTATCAGGTAAAGAATATAATTGAGGGGCTGGGACGGGAATGGAAAGAGCAGAATCTGGCTATTACCACTGGAATTTCAGATGCAAGAGGACTGAATGAACTGCATATAGCCTATGGGCATGCAAAAGAAGCACTGGAACAGACTTATTACAGCCTGTCCGGCGCATGCGTGATCTATACTCATACCGAAAAAAAAGAAAAGGAATTTCCCGAAGAGCAGCAGAGGGATTATATGGAACGCATTGCAAAAAGTGTCCAAAAGTGTGACGTGGAGGAGCTTCATGCAAATATAGGGTCACTGCTTAAAATGGGGCTTAGGGAAAAGTATGACAAAGTCAGGATGTCTGGTTTTATCAAAAAGCTCTATCTCTATCTGATCCGTCACGCAGGTCTGGAAAGTGATCCTGATTTTGAAAGACGGACGCTGGAAAATGCCGCCCATTATGAAAACAATATCCGGGACTTCGAAGATTATCTGATACAGGGATTGCAGAGAGGGCGGGAGCTGACACAGTCACAACATTATTCTGTAATGATTAAAAATATCTGTACTTATATGGATGAACATTACAGTGAGCCCATCAGCGTAGACTCGGTAGCCGATGTCTTCGGACGGACACCGAATTACGTTTCTTCCAAGTTTAAAAAAGAAGTGGGAAAAAGCTTTACGGACTTCCTGATTGAATTGCGGGTTGGCAAAGCATTGAACATGCTGAAGTATACGGATCTGCCTATTAGTGAAGTGGCTAAAAAAACGGGTTTCAGCAGTTATGCATATTTCTCCAGGACTTTTCGGAAAAGTACGGGGAGGAATGCAGGGGCATTTCGGAGTGGGGGAGATATATAAGCTCATGTGCAGAAAAATGACATATTAGTGTAGAATATTAGCATAAATGGATAAGCCTGCGACTGCTATAATAAAGTTATCTTATTAAAGAGAACAAAACAAATACAGGAGGTAAAAGGGATGAAGAAGAAAATATTAGCAGTGGTACTTGCAGGTACACTGGCATTGTCTATGGCAGGATGTGCCAGCGGTTCTGACAAGGGAAGCGGGGAGAAAACAGCAGAGACAAATGCAGCGGAATCGAAAACTGATGACAGTAAAGGTGAGGAGTCACAGGGTACAGAAGCCGCTGGCACAGAAGAGAAAAAAGAAACCGCTTCAGCAGAGGGAAAACAGGATCTTGTCATTATGATTACGAATCCCGGTGATGTCAATAATGCGGTAGAACAGAAACTGATTGATAAGCTGGGGGATAAATACAATATTATTACTAAGACCTGGGATTCTGCATCTGTTGAACAGACGGTAAAGACAGCAGCAGCAGCAAATGAGCAGATCGATCTGGTACAGTACTGGCCGAATCAGATGAATAGTTTTACCGAAGTAGGACTTGCCACAGACCTGACCCAGTACATGGATGATGAGTGGAGATCTACGTTTAATGAAGGGACACTGGAGATCGGAACTTACGGTGATAAGTTATATAATGTGGCTTATAAAACGGTATATCCGGCAATGATCGTGGATCTGGAAGTAACCCGGGCTGCAGGCATTGAAGACAGTGAAATCAAAGATCAGATGACATGGGATGAATTTTGTGACTTGTCCAGAAGAATAGAGGAAAATTCTGATGGATACGGCGCAGGAATACCAGATACCTATGCATGCTGGCTTACCAGGAATGCAGTAATGCAGGTATGGGACACCAATGAAGAGCTGGATAAATGGAATGCAGGAGAAGTTTCCTTTAAAGATGATCATATTAAAAATGCTTTTGAAATGGTGAAATCCGTTTTTGAGGAAGGCCTCTTTTACCCGGGCGAAGGAGCACTTGCTGTGACACAGGATCAGCTCTATGGGGCTATTTCTTCACACAAAGTTGGATTTATCTTTGAGCCCACCACTTCAGTGAAGACAACCATCGACAACTCCGGATTAAAAGATTATAAGATCTGTGACTATCCGGCAATGGGTAAAAATCCAACTAATCCGGTACTCGGCGGATGTGACGGATACTTTATCCCAACCAGTTCCAAAAATGTGGAAGGCGCTGTGGAAGCAATGAAATATCTGACCAGCGAAGAGATTATGACATTCCGTGCAGAAGGCGGACAGGTACCCTGTGCCAAGATTGCAGAGGGCGCAAATGTAGATGAAGCATTCATGGAATCCATATCCAGATGTTCAGAACAGATCTATCCTACTGAAATTATCAACGTGGGGGCAGAATTGTCTGACTATATGCAGAACCAGATGCCTGCAAATTATATTTACAATGGAGAGGCATCTCTGGATGAACTGGAAGAGTTAAGAGTGGGAGCAGTTAATAAATAATCGGTTTGAAATAAACCGGGGATTTATGTTTAAATAGGGTGCTGCCTCAAAATAAATGCACGTTTGTTTTGGGGCAGTATTTTTTATACGCTTTTTTACGGATAAAGGGCGCTCTGAGAAAAGAGGAGGAATAGAAATTGGAAGGAAATTCTACAACAGTGAAAAAGGTTGGGAAAAAAGCCATGAGCAGTACCAGAAAGTTACAGCTTATCGGCGGCTTATTCAGTCTTCCCGCCTTAATAATCGTAACATTTGCCACAATTATTCCGGTTATCTGGAATGTGGTTTTGAGTTTTTGCAACTGGGATGGGGTGTCTGCAATGACCTTCAATGGAATAGGAAATTTTGTGAAGGTTTTTGCAGACAAATCCAGCATGAAGGCAATCGGGTATTCATTGGTTATTGCGCTGATTGCAACGGCAACGGCAATGATAATCGGCATCTGTCTTTCCTTATTAATCTATAAGGTAACAAAATTAGAGGGTGCTATATACCGTTTTGTATTCTACAGTCCGGTTATGCTTCCGCTGTCTGTGGTTGGTTTACTGTTTACTCTGGTGCTGGCTACGGACGAAGGTCTGTTAAATAATATTCTGGGGCTGATTGGGCTGGAATCCCTGCAAAATGCATGGCTGGCTAAGAAAGGACTGGTTCTTACTGTAATCGGTCTGGTACAGGGATGGCGCAGCAGCGGTACGGTAATGATGCTGGTATTTACGGGAATAATCGGACTGCCTGTGGATTTATTCGAATCATCCAAACTGGACGGTGCAACTTACCGGCAGGAAGTACGGCATATTATTCTGCCCCTTGTGAAGCCTACCATTCAGCTGGCACTGTCCATGTGCGTAATGAGTGCTTTTAAAACTTATGACATTGTATTTGCAATGACCGGAGGAGGCCCCGGAGATATTTCCAAAACGGCGCCATTAAAAATTATTGAACAGGCATTCATGTTTAATAAATATGGTCTGGCTGCTTCCAACAGTGTTATCTATGCCATTATTGTAATTGTAATTTTAGCAATTCTGAGAAAAGGAGTGGGAGGGGATAAATATGAGTACTAATTCAGCAGCAATTGCCTGCAGGGCACAAAAAAAGAAATTCAATACTTTTGCCGTAGTCTGCCGCGTCATACTGATTTCCCTGGTACTGATCTGGATTTATCCGGTATTGTTTTCCATGCAGACTTCTTTTAAGACACTGGATGAGTTTTTTGCAAATATCTGGGCGCTGCCCCATACCCTTGGCGCCTACAATTTCGTGAAAGCATTTACCCAGGGACATATCGGGGAGTATTTTATTAACAGCATTATTATTGCAGCAGTCTCACTTGTAAGCATAGAGGTGATTTCCGTCATGGCCGCCTATTCCCTTGCAAGACTCCGCATTCCACATACGGGCTTGATTATTATGCTGTGTTTTGCAATTCAGCTGCTGCCCACAGAGACCATCATAATTCCACTTTACATGATGATGTCCAAGCTGGGGATGCTGGGAGTAAAGTATCTCCCCATAATTCTTGCATATGTAGGCTGGTCCATTCCCGGAACTACTATTATTTTGAAAAACTTTTTTGACACTATACCGAAAGAATTGCTGGAAGCGGCGAGAATCGATGGCTCCGGTGAGATCCGTAACCTGTTTAAAATTGTTCTCCCTCTGATGAAAGGCGCCCTGGCAACCTGTATCGTAATGAACTTTACCTTTGTATGGGGAGAGCTGATGTGGGCTAAAACCGCCACCATTACAACGGTCAGTGGACTGCCGCTTACGGTAGGTTTAATGAACTTTAAAGGTGAGTTCGGAACCAACTGGCCACTTCTATGCGCAGCGATCTGCATGATTGTTATTCCGCTGTATCTGGTATTTTTATTTTTGCAGAAATATTTTGTATCATCGTTAACCGCAGGAAGTGTGAAAGGTTGAAACAAAAATTGTTTCAACTACTAATTTAAGAAATAGCACAAGTTGGCTTGCGCTATTCAGGGGTATAGGAATGATAAGAAGAAAGGTGGCATACTGTGAATATACATAGTTTGAAAATCAATCATATAACGCGTCCTATGGGCTATCTCTACAAGACATTGACCGCAACCTATCTTACAGAGAACAGCATGGGAAAGAGGCAGGAAAGCGCCCGGGTTCTGGTGGCGCGGGATATTAATTTTACAGATCTTGTTTTTGATACCGGAAGATCCGCCCGGGTATCCGGTCTGGGTACACCGCTTTCCTTTTCCCAGGAACCGCAGACCCGTTATTACTGGAAAGTTCAGGTTTGGGATGAAAAGGGAAATACCGGAGAGAGTGCTGCGGAATGGTTTGAAACAGGGCTTATGGATGGGGGATTTTCAGGGCAATTTATATCACCTGATCTGGAACCCTCCATTGAGCCGGTATTTGTAAAAACGTTTGAACTGGGCAAAAAACCGGAGTCAGCCAGGCTGTATCTGTGCTGTCTTGGCGTCTATGAAGTATATATAAACGGCAGCAGGGTGGGGGAGGAGGTCCTTGCACCTGGCATTACGGTTTATGAGCATTATATACAGTATCAGACTTATGATGCAGGCAATATGCTGCACCGGGGAGAAAACCTGATCGAGGTTATAGCCGGTGACGGCTGGTATAAAGGCTTGTACGGATATCGCCAGAATAATGATTACCGGAAGGGGAAAGCATTTGAACTGCTTGCAGATCTGTATGTGGACGGAGTGCTTGCCCTGTGTACGGATCTGAGCTGGCAGGTGAAAAAGAGTAAAATTATTTTCAGCGACATTTATGATGGGGAATACAGGGATGATACCCTGGAAGACTCCGCGAGATTTCCGGTAAAGGCAGGAAATCTGGATAAAGGCGTGGTGAAAGAGAGACTGGGACTGCCGGTAAAGGTGAAAGAGATTAGAAAGCCTAAGGCTCTAATTACGACACCCAAAGGAGAAACCGTACTTGATATGGGACAAAACATGGTTGGCTGGGTTGCTTTTAACTGTCGGGAAAAGAGAGGAACGAAGATCAGCCTGGAGCATGGTGAGGTTCTTCAGGACGGTTGTTTCTACAATAAAAATTACCGTACTGCAAAAGCCAGGTATGATTATATCTCAGACGGACAGCAAAAGAAAGTGCATGCTCGCTTAACCTTTTTTGGATTCCAATACGTGAAGATTACAGGAATAGAAAATGTCCGCTTGGAAGATTTCCGGGGCGAGGCCCTGTATAGTGACCTGGAAGAGACCGGCAGAATGGAGACCGGAAATAAGGATTTAAACCAGCTGATATCCAATATTTTGTGGAGCCAGAAGGGGAACTTTTTGGATATTCCCACAGATTGTCCCCAGCGTGATGAAAAGATGGGATGGACGGGCGATGCTCAGATATTTGCCGGAACCGCATGTCTGAATATGGACTGCTATGAGTTTTTCCGCAAATACCTAAACGACATTACACTGGAGCAAAAAGACACCAGAGGGCTGGTACCTCAGATTGTACCTTCTGTTGGAAGAAACGAACGGACATCTGCAGCCTGGGGAGATGCAGCCGTGATTATCCCCTGGGTGCTGTATCAATACTATGGGGACTCCAGCATCTTAGCGGAACAATATGAGAGCATGGAAGCCTGGATTGCTTATATAGACAAACAGAATGAAGAAAATGGCACAGACCCTGACCTGTGGCAGAATGGATTCCACTACGGCGACTGGCTGGCGCTGGACGGCGGGTGTTATCATATGCCTACAGGAGGGACAGATGTATTCTACATTTCCTCAGCATATTTTTATTACTCTGTGACCCTGCTGGCAAAGTCAGCCGAAGCTTTAGGAAAAACGGAAGACTATGAAAAATACAATAGAAAGTCCCAGCGTATCCGAAATGCTATCCTGCAGGAGTATTTTACAGCAAACGGAAAGCTGAGTATCGATACCCAGGCAGCCTATACGGTGGCAATTGTCTTCGAACTGGTTAGGGAAAAAGCCCAGCTGGAGCTTATCAAAGAACAGTTTCTGCTGCGCATACGAAAGGATGGATACAGTCTCAAAACAGGATTTGTGGGCACGCCTTTTATTTTAGAGGCATTGTCCAGGTGCGGGCGCAGTGATCTTGCCTACCGGATCCTGCTTAGCAAAGAATATCCCGGCTGGCTTTATCCGGTGACTTTGGGTGCCACCACCATGTGGGAGCGGTGGGATGCGCTGAATCCGGATGGCAGTATGAGCGACAGCGGCATGAATTCCCTGAATCATTATGCCAACGGTTCCGTACAGGAATGGATGTATACCCGTATGGCAGGAATTAAGCCTCAAAGTAAAGGAGCCGGTTTTAAGCACGTATCCATAAAGCCTCAGATTCATCCGGGGGCAGGGTGGATGGAGATGGTACTTAAAACAGCCGCCGGCGTATATAAAATCCACTGGGAAATCCAAAAAGATAATAGAATGTTATTAACATGCACCATTCCATTTGACACCACTGCAGAAATATTACTGCCCAGCTGTTCCGGCAAAGTTATCTTAAATGGAGAAGAACAGCAATACCTACAGGAAAGCAGAATACATGCAGATGCGGGAGAGTGGGTATTTGAATATGAACTTTCTGAGAATTACCGCCCATGCTTTCATCTGGAAGACAGCGTGAAAGAGCTGGTGCGTAATCCGGTCATTAAAGAATATCTGTATAAAAAAGTACCTATGTTGGTTCATACAGATGGAGCGGAGATACAGAATATGACCCTTACTGAAATGTCAAAACTGCCATTCTTCCTTGGGATTGGAACAAGGCTGGGGCTGGATGAGGAAGTTTTGGAGGAAATTGAGGGGGTTGTTTGTGGGATTGGGAAGTGGTAGATAGATGAATTAAAAAGAGTTGAATATATAATATATGGTGTCATTGGGATATTGCAATAAATAAAAATATTGTAGTTGCTGGAATGAAATATTGAAGTAATTGGATCGTTAATAGAAAATTATAAACATGTATAAAATCGCCACTATGGAAGTGGCGATTTTTTTGATGGTGTGCCAGGCATGGCACTAATCTAGCTGGTGAAAGTCCAGTCACGGGTATTTACCGCCAAGTGTAGCGAACCA